>ENA-OZUY01000505-OZUY01000505.1-human-gut-metagenome-genome-assembly--contig:-NODE-505-length-14371-cov-5.500489_pt1 | contig 14371 bp, 10 predicted proteins | sample MGYA00243443_ERZ654041 | MGnify/ENA primary metagenome ERZ654041 (study PRJEB26926, sample SAMN06164880) | human gut metagenome | biome: ENVO:00009003; feature: ENVO:2100002; material: ENVO:00002003... | reverse complement strand
ATGTTGGCACAACAGAAAAAGGGACAATTATAAGGATAGAAGTTATTTCTTGGGATGATGAACTGTCAGAGGAAGAAAAAGTGAAGACGGTTATTCCGTTTCAACTTGCTTATGCAATTTCAATACACAAAGCTCAGGGATTGGAGTATAAATCAGTTAAGATTGTAATTCCTTCAAGTAATGCAGAAAAAATAACACATTCTATTTTTTATACTGCAATAACGAGGGCAAAGGAAAAACTCAAAATATTCTGGAGCGCTGAAACAATGAAAAGCATTATTGAAAATTTTACTACTGATGAAATCGAACAGAGAACTCTTCCAATCATTAGAAAGGAGTTAGCTCAATAAGCTAAAAAACGTTCTATTATAATTGAAATAAGTTTATACACATTTTTGGAGGAAAACACATGGAATATTTGACCTCAGCAGAATGCGCAGAAAAATGGAATGTATCTCAAAGATGGGTGGCTATATATTGCAAGGAAGGCAGAATTGAAGGAGCCATTCAGAAAGGGAGAATGTGGTTCATCCCGGTTGGAACAGAGAAACCTATAGACCCACGTAAGGCCAGAAAGCTTGAACAGATTAAAAGTAATTAATTTCGGAGGATAAAGATAAATGGATAACGCAAGTATTAAGAAGCTGGAAGCTGATTTGTGGGAGTCTGCGGATCTCCTGAGAGCTGGGTCAAAGCTTACATCAAATCAGTACTGTATGCCTGTACTGGGTCTGTTGTTCCTTAGATACGCATACAGCCGATATAAAATGGTCGAGGAAGAAATTCTAAAGGACAGACCTGTAAGAAATGGTCGTAAGATGCCGGTGGAGGCAAGTGATTTCACGGCTAAGAGCGCATTGTTCCTTCCTGAAATGGCGCAGTTTGATTATCTGGTAAATCTTCCGGAAAATGTTGCTTCTTTGGGACTATTGAATGTATCAGGACAGACCATGGGGAGCCTGGGTGAAGTGGTAAATAACGCCATGGAGTTGGTGGAACAGCAGAGTGACCAGCTGACAGGTGTTCTTCCTAAAAGCTACACTGATTTCTCGGATGAGCTTCTTGGTGAGTTGCTCAGAATCTTTAATAACAATGCATTGGATGAAGTGGGTGGAGATGTAATCGGACGTATCTACGAGTACTTTCTGAATAAATTTGCAAAAAATATTGCCTCTGACGATGGTGTGTTCTTTACCCCGAAGTCATTGGTAAAAATGATTGTAAACATACTGGAGCCGAAAAGCGGAGTTTTGTTGGATCCTGCCTGTGGATCTGGCGGTATGTTTGTACAAACCGGTGATTTCGTAAATGAAACTGGACTGCAGGCCAACAAGAGCATGACTTTTTATGGTCAGGAAAAGGTAGAATACAATGCACAGCTCTGCCTTATGAATATGGCGGTTCATGGGCTTACCGGTGTAATTAAATCCGGTGATGAAGCAAACAGCTTCTACCATGATGCCCATCATTTGGAGGGTAAGTGTAACTATGTTATGGCAAATCCGCCTTTTAATGTGGATAAGGTAAAAGCGGAAACAGCAGCCAATGCCGGAAGACTTCCTTTTGGTGTGCCAAAGGAAAATAAGAATAAGGAAATTGGGAATGCAAACTATCTTTGGATTTCTTATTTCTATGCATATTTGAATGAGACAGGACGTGCAGGCTTTGTTATGGCTTCCTCTGCAACAGATAGTCAGGGAAGTGATAAGTATATCCGTGAAAAGTTAGTTAAAACAGGGCATGTGGATGTCATGATTTCTGTAGGAAATAATTTCTTCTACACAAAGAGTTTGCCTTGTTCTCTGTGGTTTTTTGACAAGGGAAAGGCAGAGAATCTGAAGGAAAAAGTTTTATTCATCGATGCACGAAATTATTATACCGTTGTAGATCGTACCCTGAATGAGTGGAATGAGTGGCAGCTTAAAAATATGAATGCCATTGTATGGCTCTACAGAGGTGAGATAGATAAGTATAAGAAACTGTTAGAGGAATACAAGGCTACTGTTGCCAACATGATTGCTGAGACAGGAGAAGACGACCTGAATGCAGTAAATGACGATGTATTTGTAACAGGACTTGAGGTGGCGAAGAAGCATCTTAAGTTTGTTAGAGAAGCGGGCAAGAAAGCGGTTGAAGCCTGTGAACGCAAAGAAAAGAAACAAGTTCGGACTAACTGGGATGAGAAGATTGTAGCTATTGAAGAGATTGTTGAGGTCGTAAAGGAAGCACACTGGCTTTATGGCAAGTTTGGTGAAGGAAAGTATGAGGATATCCTTGGACTCTGCAAGATTGCCGATATCGAAACAATTGAGAATAAAGGCTGGTCATTAACACCGGGAGCCTATGTAGGTGTAGCACCGTTGGAAGATGACGGAGTTGATTTTAAGGAAAGAATGACAGAGGTTCATCAGGAACTGCTGGCTCTTCAGGCTGAAAGCAATGATCTGATGGATACCATCTCACAGAATATGAAGGAGATGGGATTATGAGTGAGTTGAAGTTAAAGGTTCCATTTAAAGCACCGTTAAATAAAGTAGATACGGAAAATCAGACATGGGGATGCAGAGCGAATAATCCAGATATCTGCAGAAACAATGGATTAGAAGATATTTGCGCTTTTGCAAGTTCAGAATGCATTTGCAAACAACCATCTAAGGCATGGGGAAAACAATACGGGAAGTTAAAGAGAGGAGAATGAAGCTATGGTATTAGAAGATGTTTGTGAACTTATAGCCGATTGTCCTCATACTACAGCACCTGATGAAGGAAAAGGATATCCACTTATTCGAACACCGAATGTTGGCAAGGGTAGACTTTTGCTTGAAGGTGTACATCGGGTTTCGAAGGATATATATGATAAAAGAAATATGAGGGCTATACCCCAAAAGGATGACATAATTTTTGCGAGAGAGGCTCCAGCTGGTAATGCTGCACTTATTCGTGAGGGGCAAGAAGTATGTCTTGGACAAAGAACTGTTTTGATAAGACCTGATTGTGAAAAGGTTTTTCCTGAGTATCTGGTCTATTATCTATTGGCACCGGAACAGCAGTATAAGTTGTTGGGGACTGCAAATGGAGCAACAGTCGCTCATGTCAATCTTCCGGTTATTAGAAAGATGCCAATAGAACTGCCGGATATAGATGTTCAACAGAAGATAGCAGGATATATTTCAATTTATGATGACTTAATTGAAAATAATCAGAGGCAGATCAAACTTCTGGAAGAAGCAGCACAGCGCCTATACAAGGAATGGTTTGTTGATTTGAGATTCCCTGGTTATGAGGATTGTAAAATTGTTGATGGAGTGCCTGTAGAGTGGGAAAAAAACAAGCTTGACGAAATTGCTGATGTTATTATGGGACAGAGTCCGAAATCGGAATTTTATAATAAAGAGCATAAAGGCTTACCGTTTCATCAAGGAGTAGGATCATATGGAGCAAGATTTGTGCAAGATGATACTTATTCGACATCTTTTACAAAAGTTGCGGAGGCAAACAGTATTCTGTTCAGTGTTAGAGCTCCTGTTGGGCGACTTAACATTACTAAGAATAAGATTGTGATTGGGAGAGGTATTGCAGCTATCAATAGTAAATCAGGATTTCAGAGCTATCTCTTTTATGCGCTGAAAGAAAGATTTTTTAAGGATGATATTTTAGGAAATGGAGCGATATTTGCATCAATTTCTAAAAATGAATTATTAAATCAAGTGTTTGTGATACCAGATGAGAAAATAATGGCAGCATATGAAAAAATAGCTACAGCATTAGATAAGAAAATCGAAGTGGTTGATATGCAACTTCAGCAATTAGTTGAGGCTAGAGATAGACTACTACCAAAACTAATGAATGGAGAAATAGAGGTGTAAATTGTTGAAAAAACCAAGAGCGAGAGAATACTTTTCAATAAAATACTGTTTTGCAGGTGAAGAAGAAAAAATCCCACATGTCTTGGATTCTTATGTAAAAAATCAACTGGATTTATCCGATGTAAATAGAGTTTTGGAATTAAGCAGCATTAAACAATTTTTTGATAAATACGATCATGTAAATGGTTGGAGTGATGATTGCTATCTGAAAAATAAAGAACTTTCCCGAAATGTTGAAAAAGAAGTGAAATCATTTTTTTTAAGTATTTCGGAAAACAAGATTGTTTCTATATATGATGCATGCGAAGTTATGTTTTGGGATGAATTCTGGAAATATTTTTACATATACAAAGTGTATGAGAAAATCTCTATGGAGCATTTTAAAGAAATTGCAGAAGGGCTTCATATGTCACCGAACAAGCTCTTGGAAAATAAAAATCTGGTTGAGAAGTTTGATGTCCAGATTACAGAAATGCTCAAAACCCCAGAGTTCGGAGCTCGATTTATTGTTGATTTCTATTTGAGGAAAGATAATGGAAAGATTAAGTATTATTTGCCTAAAGGCTTAACACGTGAGGATAAGTATAATACTGTAAGGGCTTATATTAATGGGGATATAGTAAATGCAAATATTTTAGACTTAATCATGAATGGTAAGTCAAAAAATCCGAAAGAATTTGAAGTTGACGTAAAACTTAAGCATCTTGCTAAGAAGAGGTATGAGCGTTATTGGGATGAAAATACAATGCCGGTGATTAAACATGAAACAGGCATAAATGTATCGTTTTCTCCTGAAAACCCAGATTGTGAGGTGGTTTTTTCGGCTGGTGTCATTACAGCAAAATACAATTCTAATTGGATAAAAGATAATCTGGACTATCCTACTCTATTAAATAATTTTATTTATCTATTTGCGTATACAGATGGTTATATGAGATGTTCACTTACTGCAGGAAGTTTGAAACAAGGGATTATTGAGAATCTGTTTTCTACTCAAGGAAATGGAATGTATCAAAAAGGGCAGTCTTTTGAACTGTTAAATGCACTTTCCAATGTACAAATGCATGGTTACGTTGGTGTCCTTAATAGTTGTGATATCTATTTAGAAGATATTATTAAATGGTTTTTTGAAGTTTACATAAAAAATGAATTTGGTGCAAATGGATTTATATGTAATATGCCGGAGAAGAGCGACAGTATTCTTAGTAAGTATGAGCGTGTGGCTACGGTTATGGATGGGGAGACTAAGCAGTTTAAGCTTTTTTGCGAAGAAGGAGAAATTGATAGAGAATTATATGAAATGATATCGGGCTCTGTCAGATATAAAGAAATTCCGAGTTTAATTAAAAATAAGTATGCATATGCGAATAGCAATGAAATTGTGCGAGAAATGCATGACATGTTTTCTGATCAATGTGTGCTTTCATATACTGAGAAAACTGGAAACAAGTATAATACTTTTTTTGAATTACTACGATTGGAAAATGTAAAGCCAGAAGAGATAGAAGAATACAACTTTGACGAACTTAATTGGTTATTAGAACGTGGAGTTGTCTATGTAAGTGATGGAATGCTAGCATTGAATTATGAGCGAATATGGATTCTGAAAGAATTAAATGATAAGGGCGTTATTTGTTTGCAATATAAAGATAGTGACATATTAAGAAAACTCATTAGCGAAGGTGAAATCAGGGTGGAAAGTTCATTGTTATCGGTGTCTGAATGGGAGTATTTTAATTATGTATTAAATAAGTCTGAATTTTCCAATGGTCTTGATCTACGGAATCGATATATACATGACACGAATTCTTTAGACAAAAGGCATCAGCAAAATGACTATATTGTTTTATTAAAAATGTTCGTAATCCTTGTAATTAAAATCAATGAAGAGTTTTGCCTACAGGATAAAATCTCAAAGAAAGGAGTTGACTTCTATGAGCTATGATTACTCAGAAAACATATTAGTGCAAGAGAGTGCAGGACACCTGCTTGCTGATGAACTGGGCTGGCAGGTAGAACTTGCTTATAATCAGGAAATCCTTGGAAAGAATGGAACATTTGGAAGAAGTTCCTACAAGGACATTCTTTTAGTTCGTTATTTTCAGAAAGCTCTTCGTACGCTCAATCCGTGGATTACAGATGCTCAGGTTATAGAAGCTCAGAATACCTTTGAGAAGCATCTTTCATCCGCATCTCTGATGCAGATCAATGAAGAAAAGTATGCATATATTCGTGATGGAATTCCGGTTACTGAGAAGAAGCCAAACGGTCAGACTGAAGAAAAACGTGCAATGATTATTGATTTCCAGCATCCGGATGATATGGAGAGAAATCATTTCTTGGCTGTGAAAGAAATGAAAATTCATGGTGATCTTTATCGCCGCAGAACAGATATTGTAGGTTTTGTAAATGGCATTCCGCTTCTCTTTGTAGAACTAAAGAAGAATTCTGTGGATGTTCAGAATGCATATACAGACAATTACACCGATTACCTGGATACCATTCCGCAACTGTTTTATTACAATGCATTTCTAATGTTGTCCAATGGTGTAGAAGCCAAGGTTGGTACACTGGGCAGTAAGTATGAATTCTTCCATGAGTGGAAAAGACTTTCCGAGCAGGAGCAGGGAAGTGTAGCTCTGGAAACCATGCTTCGTGGTATTTGTAAGAAAGAGAACTTTCTGGATCTGTTAGAAAACTTTATCTTATATGATCATTCCGGTGGTAAAACCGTCAAAATCCTTGCCCGAAATCACCAGTATCTTGGAGTTAATGAAGCAGTCAAGGCTTATGAGGCGCGTAAACTCAATAATGGAAAGCTTGGCGTGTTTTGGCATACCCAGGGCTCCGGTAAAAGTTATTCTATGGTTTTTTTGTCGCAGAAGATTCGTAGGAAGTTTGCCGGATCTCCGACCATTGTTGTACTTACAGACCGTGAAGAACTGAATTCCCAGATTTCAGATACGTTTGAAAACTGCGGATTATTGGGAAAAACAAAGGCATCCAAGTTCATAGCGACTAGTGGTGAAGACCTAATCAGCAAATTGAAAGGAAATCCAAGCTTTATCTTCACACTGATCCAGAAGTTTAACAAGAAAGTGGATGAGCCGATTATACCTGACCACGACATCATTATTATGTCTGATGAAGCACACCGCAGTCAGTATGGCGTCTTTGCGGACAATATGGTTGGATTGCTGCCTACTGCTTCCAGAATCGGATTTACCGGCACACCTCTTTTATCCAATGACAATATTACGGAGCGGACCTTTGGTGGATATATTTCCATTTATGATTTCAAACGTGCGGTAGAAGATAAGGCAACCGTTCCTCTATATTATGAAAATCGAGGAGAGAAGATTTTGGATATCCATAATCCGGATATTACAGACAAAATCTTGGATGCTATTGAAGCAGCGGATTTGGATCCGGAACAGGAAGAGAAACTGGAGCATGAATTTGAAAAGGAAATTCATTTGCTTACTGCTGAACCGAGACTTAAGTCTGTGGCCAGAGATTTTGTTTCACATTACTCTGATTTGTGGACTAGTGGTAAGGCTATGTTTGTCTGCTTGAATAAAGTTACCTGCGTGCGTATGTATAACTTTGTACAGAAATATTGGCAGGACGATATCAAAGCTTTAGAAAAGCAGATACAGACAGCATCACAGCAGGAAGTCCAGGAACTTGAGAGAAAACTGAACTGGATGAAAGAAACGGAGATGGCAGTTGTTATCTCGCAGGAACAGAATGAAATTCAAACCTTCAAAAAGTGGAATCTGGATATCAAATATCATCGTGAAAAGATGGAAAAACGTGAGCTAGATAAGGAATTCAAGGACAAAGACAATCCGCTAAGAGTAGTATTTGTCTGCGCAATGTGGCTTACCGGTTTTGATGTGAAGTGTTTGTCATGTCTGTATCTGGACAAGCCACTCAAGGCACATACTCTTATGCAGACAATTGCCCGGGCAAACCGCGTGGCAGAAGGCAAGAGTAATGGTCTTATTATTGACTATATAGGTATTGTAAAAGCATTGCGAAAGGCACTTGCTGATTATACCGCTAATGTAGGTGGTGGAAGTACTGACCCGACGATTGACAAGGGTGAACTGATAGAAAGAGTGCTTGAGACAATTGCAGCGGCTGATGAATTTCTGGATTCCAAAGATTTCGATTTGGATGATCTGGTATATGCAAAGGATTTTGCAAAGATTTCCTTACTACTGACAGCGGCTAATGCAGTATCCGACTCTAGGGAATCAAAGAAGCAGTTTATGACATACGGCAATGAACTTAACCGCATGATGAAATATCTGGATCGTGATGACATTTCCAAGGCAGACCGTGAAAGAAAAGATGCCATAATTGCCATTTTTGATGAATTAAAGAAAAAGAAGAAGCATGTTGATAATACAGATTTAATGGTGCAGATTAACGGAATTCTGGGTGATTATATCATGATTGAGAGAGCACCGGAAGATCGTGGATTTGCAAAACGTTTTGATATTAGCAAAATTGATTTTGATTTATTGCGGAGAGAGTTTGCCAGAATCAAAAAGAAAAATCTGGCATTTATGGATTTGGATGAATTGATTCAAGTCAGGCTGGATGCCATGATAAGGGAGAATCCTCGCAGAGTGGATTATTACATACGATATCAGCAGATTATTGAGGAATATAATTCGGAGCAGGATAGGGTCAATATTGAAAAGACATTTATGGAACTGATGGATCTGGCAAATTCCATGAATGAAGAAGAACAGCGCTATGTCCGTGAAGGCTTCAGCAGCGATGAAGAACTTTCCATGTATGATATGCTTTTTGATGAAAATCTGTCCAAGGAGGACATCAAGAAGATCAAGAAGGTTGCTGTAGACTTGTTGGATAAGATTAAAACAAAGATTGCAGAACTGGATCACTGGACTGACAAGCAGGAGACTAAGGCTGAGGTAGATACACTGATTGGAAAAATTCTGTGGGAAGAATTGCCGGAGAGTTATTCGGATAGCGCAATCTTTGAATATCGCAAACTGATATTTGAGTATGTGTTTATGCGATATAAGCAGGTGGCGTAAAAATGTAAGCGACTAATTAAGTTCGTACAGCATTTGAATATATGCGTTCGGGTAAAATACAAGGGAGGGATGGTAGTTGAGTTCATTATCGAAAGCTGAAGTAGATAAAATAATGGTCATGTACGAGGGGGATAAGAATCGTGATGCTTCAAGTAAAATTCGAGGTTTTCTATTTCAAGACTATGTAACAATAATGTGTCTTCTTCAGGATAAGGTGGAATATGTCTGTTCTGAATACTTGGAAGATGTGGATGTATTTTATGAGGATGGAAGATTTGATTTTATTCAAGTGAAGTATTATCCCAATACATCACCCGACAAGAAAGTAATATCGACAGATCTCTATTATCAGTATCTTCGCCTTCAGATGCTTCAAAGTACTTTGGAGGCTAAACCATGCCTTTTCATCCATAGGGAAACAGTAGTGGTCAAGCCAACTATACAAGAAATGAAAAATTATGTTGGTTTGAAAAGAACACTTCCTAAGACTGTTGATTATTCAATAATACAAGATCCGGAAAAATGGCTGAGAGATAATATATACACTATAGATAAAAAAGAAAATCAAAAAGCAATATTTTTTGAAAAAATGGCATCTGAGCAATCAATAGAAAGTTTTATTAATCAACTCAGCATATCTCCTCAATTGAGTATTTGTGAATATAAAGAAAAGTTGATGGAACGATTAGCCAAAGAATTCCCAAATACTTCAAATAGTGGCGACGAGGAGAGGTGGAAACTTATTCTGTTGGGAGTATCTATTTTGTATATTCAAAGGAGATATGCTCTAGTTGATTCTGATTTTAATAAACTTCGAATTGCCAAAAATGAATTTTATGAGTATATGACAGAATCTGTCAAAAACAAGAAAGAAAGTACTATTGTTAGCTATTTAGTTGGTATTGCATCTGAATTATATGGAGAAATTATTAATAATAACCCTCTCTCTGATTTGCAAATTCACATATTAAACTTGATTTATCATAATACAGTCACTTGGTTAGAAAATATTGCGAATACAGTAGGAGGGCAGTATAAGTTACTGAATACATTTAGTACAGATGATGAAAGAAAAGTTTTCGAGTACAAGGTATTGTCATTAGACGCACGTTTACTTAAAATGGCTGAATGCAAGTCATCATATATTGTATTTTTAAGTTATATGTGGAAGATTATTCTGAATTTATGCCAAGAAAAGATAAAACTAGAAACAGATATTACAATGAATCCGGATTTGTTCAAACCTAATTATTATATTGAACAGTCGGTGACGGAATATGTGTGTTTTAATTTCCCTGACGACAAGTATGTTAGTTATAGCATAATACTTCCACGTGTCGGTGGTGACTTTAATGGTGTAAAACGAAAAATTGTTGGACGCATGATAAAAATGTCACAAAAACCCGAAAAGTGGTTTTTTGAGAATAATAAAATACTTAAAGGAAAAAATTATTATAACTATAGTACTGCAGAAATTAATGAGAATCCTACAGTGGCAGATCTTGGAGAAGATAGTTTTTATATAGAGTGTATGGATTGCATTGGAATTGATGAAACAGAGTGGAATATTCCAGAAGAATGTAGTGAATGCATCTTTTCCGAAAAGTGTGTTAATGGGAGGGGATAGATTTGATTTTACAAGAAGAATTTATGCAAAATGGATATAAGAAACTTCTAAGTGGTGAAAATGCAAATATTTATCAGATTAATCTGGAGGATTTCTTTGATTTAAATGATATTCCGTCGGAATTGATAGAAATTTATATTAGTGAAAAACAAGATGAACTGTTTTTCATCATTGATGGTGATGGAATGGAAATTAATGAGCTATGTGATACCTGGGATGATAGGATTCGCGTTTTCACAATAATTAATGGGAAAAATACAATTATTCAAAAATTAAAGTATAATATTGTTCAGTTGATTATATATTCTGATGATATTCCAGATAAGAATCGTGAAGGAAATTTGTATATATCAAGAAAAATCATCCTTAAGGGAAATATGGACGATAGGAATCGGATTTTGCTTGATGATGATGAAAGTATTGAACTGCCTTTTCATATGATTCCAGCAAATTCATTTTCACCAGATGAAGAACAAGTTAATGCATTAAGACAACTGTTACCTGAAGATGCTAGTATTTTTACATTACTAAAAAAGAAACGGAATAAAGTTAAAAGGAAAGAACACGAAGGTATACTAGATAAGTCATTTGAAATTCAGAATTTTGAGAAAATTAAAGGGTGGTTAGAGTCATGATTATTCGCAAATTAAGAATGGTTAATTTTAGGGGATTTTGTGATAAAACAATCGATTTTGATGATAAACCTGTTGTACTTATATCTGCTGCAAATGGAATTGGAAAGACAACCACTATAGATGCAATTGAATGGTGTTTGACAGGTGAAATTGGACGATTAAAAACAGCATTTGATACCAGAAGTACTAATGATACAGATCGAAAGAAAAACACAAATGGAATACTGAAGAATAGAAATTCAGGCAATACATCAAATGTTCAGGTTTTTCTATGGATAGTAGATGGTGAGAATGAAATCGTTCTCTGTAGAGAACAAAAAAAAGACGAGCTAAATCCGGATGTTTCAAAGGTCACAATTGATGGAAATGAAGAAGCAGCTGAAGTATTTATTAACCAATATGTAGGAAATAGCTTTTACAATTTTCATTTTTGCGATGTGCAAAAGTCATTTAGCGTTCAAAACAAAAAAAGAGGAGATCTTGAGTCATTATTCAGCGAGTTTATCACAAATTATGATGAGCAGAAACAAATTGCTGAAGGTATAGACGTGTTTGCAGACGATGTGGATCGTTATATAGAAGACAAGGAAAAGCAGAAGGTGTCACAAGAGTTAATTGATAGTCAAGAAGCTCAGTTAGTAGAAGCCCATGAAGAAGCAAACCAGATTCCATATCCAAGTACAATATTTTACCCAGGGGAGAATGTTGAAATTGTAAGTCTGAGTAGAGATGAGTTGATAAGACAAAAAACTGAAATAGAAAACTGTGGATATATAATTGCACAAAATAAAATTCGGAGGCTGATTGATAATGATTCATTAAAAAGTCAGATGGCTTTGATTAAGATAATAAGGACTTTTCTCGCAGATAAAGAGGAAGATATTCGACAAGCTGTGGGGGCAGGATTGTTTAGCAATACAGATACTATCTCATCTCTTGAATTAAGCATTGAAAAATTGAAAAAACTAACTTTAACAAAGGATACAATTCTGCAAGACGTTGAAGTTGTAATTATATATGATAGAGAAAGTTCCTTTCAAAAGTGCTTTGCGGCTATCCAAAATGAGATTCAAGAAAAAGAAAAAAGAGTAAGGGATCTCTCATCAGAGATAGAGCTGTTAACTAACAATAATAAAATTCTGAGGTTGTTATCTACTCTTTCTGTAAATAAGAAAGTAATAGTCGAACATAGAAATAATATTTTGGCGGAGCATGGTAGTGCAAGATGCCCTGTTTGTGGATCAGACCTGTTTGCGACAATGGATGAGAAACTAATCCTAAAGGAAGCAGATGATTATATCCAACAAAATGGAAAGCTTGTAAAAGTAAAAGAGAGCGAGAAGACAAATCTGTTGAATGAAATCGAAAGTCTTTATGAGAAGGTAATCAGTCAAGCAAAATCGATTGTTGAGAAAGAAAAAGGAGCACTCGAAGTAAAAGTCAGTGCATTGAGAAAATTGAATGATGAAATGAAACCATATGTTGATGCTGTCAGAAAATTGCAAATTACTAGAAGAGAAATTTTCATAGAAAATATCGATAATAGAAATATGGAGAATTTACAAAAATACATAGAGAGTCAAATCCTTCCTGAGTCAGCAGAAATGGAAATGATAGGATTTTATCAGAAGATATTGACAGTATTAGGGTATGTGTTTGCGGATGAAACTTTAAAACAAACATACGAGAAGGTGAAGAACATAATATCAGAATCTTACGATATTACTGATTTTTCATATGAGCAATTTGTAACGAAAATAAATGCAATAGATAGCATTCTTGCAAATCGTTCTCAAGAAGCTCTACGCATGAAGTTGAAAGAGGAAAGAAAGAAGAATGAAACACTTGATATTGAAATAAGAAAGCTTCAGATACTTAAAAATGATGCTATTCAGAAAGCAAAAAGTATAAGAGATATTGTTGAAAGCCTTTCGAGAGATGAGTATCAAAAAATTGGTCCAACACTCAGCAAATTTTATAACAAGCTGATTAGAATAGGCGATAATGACGGAATAAATATTGTTCATGAGAGTGATGGTATATCACTAATTGATGATAAAGGGAAAAATATAGTTAACATATTAAGTAACGGGCAAATAAGCGTCTTTTTACTTGCGTATTTTTTTGCTGGAATCAATGTTAGAAACGAAAGAGAGAAGATGAAAATATTTTTTATTGATGATTTGACAGCATGTATGGATGATGTAAATATGCTGGCATTTATGGATTTACTCAAATATCAGATATCTTCAAAAGAAACGATGGACCAGCTCTTTTTTGTTACATGTGATAACCGCATTAGTAGATTGCTAAAATATAAGATGAGTGGACATGGAATAGAATTAAAGGAACTATTGGAGAATGATTTTAAACAATAACAAATTGCGATTCCCTTAGGAACTAAGGGCGCACTTCTATACCTACCCATTGGCAGGTATTGGTGCGCCTTTTCTCATGCGAAAAGGAATTGCGGGAATTCTCCCGGACAAGCCTTCGTCTTGTGATTATTTTTTCTTCCGGCCACGGCCGTTGCCTCTTACCGGCTTACATAAATCTGAGTAGCGTTGCAGGATATCGGTAAAGGTTTTGAATTCATAAGGATCCATTTTCGTAAAATTAATTTTGAAAAGTTTACTGTACATAATCATCTGTGTTTGAGTGGCATTGTCTGTTTTCTTGAGTTCTTCAAAAGTACCAAGCATATCTTCAACTGGAGTAATCGGATCTCCGGTATCAGAATCCTTTTCATGAGTGGTTCTTAAATCTTTTGCAATTTTCGCAATATCATTTCCAAGCAGATTATTAAAATAATTGTATTCATTAATGGAAGCGGCAACCAAGGTTTTCATATAATGGTCACTGTCAGGAATACCGTTATTTTGTAACCGGAGCCTGGTCTGCTCAATCATGGTATTCATATTTCGAATCTGCATTTCAGCCAGATTGTCAACATATATTTCAAGGTCGGAAAGGAAGTTTGCAAATTTCGGATGCTTTATCATTTCGCATATTAAACGCACATTCAGTTTGCCACTTTTTATTAAATCTATGTGGTCCTATGTCAAGATTTAGTACAAGTTAAAATGAGAAATTTCTCCCCATTTTAACCTGCCAGAAGCTCAGCCTCAGTGTGTGTTCTTTCATACAATCGTTCGAATTCATTTG
>ENA-OZUY01000452-OZUY01000452.1-human-gut-metagenome-genome-assembly--contig:-NODE-452-length-15752-cov-3.764222_pt1 | contig 15752 bp, 15 predicted proteins | sample MGYA00243443_ERZ654041 | MGnify/ENA primary metagenome ERZ654041 (study PRJEB26926, sample SAMN06164880) | human gut metagenome | biome: ENVO:00009003; feature: ENVO:2100002; material: ENVO:00002003... | reverse complement strand
CTCGGAGATGTGTATAAGAGACAGTCTTTATCTTGCTTCCTGTGGTCAGGATGAACATGCCACAGGCATCGGCACGGGAAAGGGCGAAGTCCCAGTCCGTACTGTAATACTGCACCATCTCCGGGTGCTGGTAGTCCGTGCCGTCCACCGACACGCTGCCGTAGGCGGACAGCACCTCGCTGATCATCTCGCTGTCCTTCTTCTTCTCGAAGATGCGGTTGTGCCGTCCCTGCGTGGCGGGCCAGGCATTGTCGCGGCACTCCACCACCATCATGGAGCGGTGCCCTTTGCCGATGCGGATGCCCGTCTGCAGGATGATGCCCTCGAACAGGGTCTTCTGGTCGTTCAGGTCGCCCGCGTCGATGCGGATGGCATTGCCGGGCTTGAAATTGTCCGAATCGCTCTCATCGAAGGTCTGCGCATCCATGTCCCCGGCGTTGAAGCAGAGGGTCGCCTTGCCGATGCGGTTCAGTTCGAGGCGTATGCGGGCCGAGACGAGCTCGTAGGAGCCGTCGAGCCGGGTGCCGCCTGCGTAAACTGTCCAGGCGAGGATGCGGTCTGCATATTTCGATGGTGAGTCAGCCATATCGTTGTTTCTTTTTCCTTGTTCCTAATTCTTTTTAAGCGGAGGGAACAGCAGCTGTGTCCCCGCCGGTATGTTCCTGAAACTGTCCAGTTCGTTGAACCTCGCCACTTCGCGCACAAGCAGGGAGTCGCCGTACATCCTGTGGCAGAGGTAAGGGAGGGTCTCACCTTTCTTGACAGTGACGAGCCGCGACATGTCGGGCGACTGCTTGGAGAACTTCTTGCGCTCCTCCTTGCCGGTCATGAACCTCTTGAACACGAGGGAGACTGTCGCCCTCAAAGGGACTCCGCCTGAAGAGAACAGCTGATATTTCGTATCCATCTTCTCCAGCCTGCCCTTGAAAAGCAGCTCTCCGTATGTCACGACCACATAAGAGGGACTGTGGCCGTCGCTGTTATAGACATAAAGCAGGTCAGCAAGGTCATTGACCTTGTCATACACGCTGTCACCCGGCAGTGTCCCCTCCACGACGCCGGTACAGTCTATGGTGAATTTCAGCGAGAGCGTGGCAGGGCCGTATTTCTCGAACCTTATATCGCCTCCGGTGCTCCCGAGCTGTCTGTCATCCCGATAATGGATGCTGTTCCCGAAACTTATCTGCTCCGGCTCCATCGGCAGTTCCAGGGCAGAGCCGTGCTGCTGACTGAAATCCTTGTCCGTGTATGCGCTGATCTTTATTGTCTGCATATCTACTCTTGTTTACCGTTCTTTCGACTTTCTCTGAGGGACTGCCGTCCTGTCCATCAAAGACAACTCTTCCAATATTTCCTTCTTCATCCTTTCATAGACCCTGTCAGAAACATCTTCCGGAAGAACCACCTTCTTCTCGACAGTCGTGCTCACGTTTATTTCCTTTATGACCAATGGCATTATAATATCCTTATCAGTTTCGTATATCTGAGTGTCAGCGTCTCCGTCGCTATCTCGCTTTTGGATGCGTCAAGACCCGCCGCGCTCCACTTTATGGGGATAGCCCGCAAGCAGTGCCATCTCGCCACGATGATGCCTTCCTCGTCAAGCAGGGAAATGGCGACATTGCACGGCTCGATCCATCCGATTTCGGTGAAATTGAAGCAGCACTGCACCCATATCGTTATCAGGTCGCTCAATGGTTCCAGTGCGCGTTTAAGCACAATATCCCCCACCTTTACGCCTTTCGGATAGCCCGGAGCCTCCCCGGACCTGGCCGCATTGCCTTCAAGCACAAGCTCCTGACCCAGGCCGTCCACCTCCGCGAAGGAAGCGGAGGCCCTGGCCAGCATCCACTGGAACTCTACCGAGAAATGGAAGAGTACCGGTGGTTTCCAAGTATTCGAGTCAGGAGCCATGCTTGAACAGTCAATGATTTATACTATGCCGGCGTTACACCCTCGTGGGCCAATACGATGGTTTCCATCGAGACATTGTTGCCGTCGGCCTTGAAGCCCTCCACGGTGTATTTCTTCGGCCATGCGTTGGTCAGTTTCCAGCTCTGTACGGGGCTGCCGCTCTCGTCTAGGAGGGCCACCGTCACGCTGGCACGCTTGATGGTGTTCATCTTCACCGTGTTGATCCAGTCCCACAGCTTCTTGTCGTCCTTGAACATCGCCTTCTTGAGAGTCACATCCCCGCTCTTCTTCAGGCCCGGCATCTTCACCTTGGTGAAGCCCGGCATGTCGCCTGAGCGGTACTCTATCACATCGAACTCCATGTCGAGTCCGGACACCTCCTTGCAGGAAATCTTTCCTACGTCGGAGATTTCTACGCTGAAATGAAATTCCGGCACGGGCCACGTTGCGGCGCTCTGTGCTGATCCGTCTTCTGCCATAATTCTTTATGTTTTTAATGTGTTATTAATCCTGTTATTTCTGTCAGCCCCCATCAGCTCTTCTGCATCTGCTGCTGGAAGGTGATCTCGATGAACTCTGCCGGACGGGTGATGGCCACCAGTACGGAGACGCGCATGATACCGTCCAGAATGTCTTCCGCCGTCATCGTGTCGCCCAGTCCCACATGAATCTCGTAGGCATCCTCCGCCGTGGCTCCGGCAAGTCCGCCGCGTTTCCACACGCTGCGCAGGAAGTTGTCTATCATCGAGCGCACATTCATCCATGTGGCGGCCACGTTAGGCTCGAACACATACGCCTTGGCAGCGTTCTTCACCGATTCTTCGAGGAACATCATCGTGCGGCGCACATTGACATATCTCCAGTCCTGCGAGTTGCCGTCCAGTGTGCGTGCTCCCCATACCTTGATGCCCTCTCCGGGGAAGGTGCGGATGGCGTTCACCGCCTTGCCGTTCATCGGCATGTTCAGGTCTTCCTGCTGGGCGTTGTCGATGGTTACCTGCGGGCTGTTCACATAGTTCACGCTCACATTGGCAGGCGCTTTCCATACCCCGCGCGTGTTGTCCACCATCGTGTAGAGACCGGCCATCGCAGCCGAAGGCGGAAGCAGGTTCAGCTTGTCCTTCACCTTGTTCACGATATACTGGTAGCCGGGGAAGTTCTGCAGCAGGGCGTTGTGCAAGTTGGTCTTAAGGGCAGCCACTTCATCGTCAGTCAAAGCATTCTCTTTTGACTTGTCGGTCTGCGTGTCCTTTTCCTTCTTTTCAGCGTCCGCTTCCTCGGAAGATTCCGTCTGTTTCCCCGAATCCGCACTGCCGGCAATGGCCTCGAAAGTCTGCTTGAAATACTCCGGGAACTTGGATTTTGCATCAAAGAACGGGGTCATGTCAGGGGCTTCTTTTGTAAAGTCCCAGGTCAGTACCGACCCGTCAATGTCCTTGTCAGAGAGCACGGAGGTGTTCAGCCACGGGTAGTAGGCCGCGCCGTATGAGAGGAAGTTCGCCCCGACATTAGTACGGAAAGTCTTGATCTGGTCATCCATCTTCTCGGTTTCCGCAGCTTTCGGCTGCACATCGAGGATGGCGAAGCGGTTCATCATCTTGCCGCAGTGTGCCAGCATCTGGGTCTGTATGTCCTTGCAGTCCGCTGTAGAGGCTGCTTCAGGTACGACCACCATCGTGATTTCCTGCTCTTTTTCCAGTTCTCCAAGGGCTTTTTCTACTTTCCCCTTGTCCACGGATTCGCCCTTGTCGTATGTACCCACTGAGACAATGTAGCAGGTGCCGCCGCCGTTGGCGAAGAACATCACCATGTGATAGTAAAGTGAAAAGTGATTGCTCTTGTCCTCCACTCTCAGCAGCTTGCTTTTGCCGTTCTTGTCTTTGAAAGCCGACTCGATGCTGTAGAATGTCTTGGACGAGTCTTTCTCCGGACTGTCAACCACCGACAGTTCAAACTCAGGTGCAGGAGCCCCGCCGAAATACTGCTGGTACTCCGTCATGGATGTGATCTTCCACGGCTTGCCGGCCAGGGAGTCGGGGCCGTTCTGTGCCTTCTCGGTAATACCGATGAATGCCGGAATCGCGGTAGCCGCTTCGACTACCGAATTGGGAAAGGCGCTCTTCTCGACGATGTACACGCCCGGTGTCTTCATTTGTGCCATACGCTTACTGGTTTAAATTGTTAGACATATTATTAATTCTTTCGGTTATGTTCTTTCTTTATTCCTGTCCCTCACAATCTGCATACCTGCCTGAGCAATCCGGGGGCAGCATCAAGGTACGCGCCTGCTTGCGGCAGAGGAAGGCTTTTCAGCAGTACACGCCTGCGGGAAGTGTTGCCGCCGGCGGTCAGCTTCAGCCGGTAGGCGTACCGCTCGTGCATCGGGACAGTCTCTGAGGATACCGTCCGCAGCATCCGCCTGCCGTATTCCGTCACCGGCTCGGGCGGAGGGAAGGTCAGTTTTCCTCCATATTCCTCTATCAGCAGGTCTTCCGTGCCGTACATGCCGTCCGTGTGCGTCTCCAGCAGGTATTCCCACCTGTGTTCCGGAGCGTGGAACACGAGCGTACAGCTCTCGGGAGTACCGTCCTGCGCCGCACGGAACAGTCCATCCGTCAGGCGGATGCGTACCGTGCAGAAGCCCTCGCCGATTCCCCGTTTCGGGGCAGTCTCCCGGATAGACTGTGCGGCTTCTACCGTACCGGATACCACAGGGAGTTCCAGACCGTAGGCTGATGTCGGACGAAAACCGTCCCACCGTGTGTAGAGCACGAAAGCAGGATCGGTGATGTCCATTTCCAGCAGCAATGTGTCAGAAGAGGTATCTACCCCCGCTCCGTCGCTGTCGTACAACACGGTCCACGCATTGGGTTCACTCTGCCGGAACAACAGCCCGCGCCGTCTCCATAAGTCCGCACCCCGTGGAGAAATCCGGCACCGGAGGGCACGGCATGTCCCGTTGTCGAAATATCCGTGTTCTACGGTCAGGCTGTATAGTGTCCGGTAGTTGCTCATTGTCTGTTGTCCTCCTGTTCCTTACTATTACTGTTATACGCTCACTTCGTTTCCCTGCGCCGCCGTGCTGCCCGATACGAGCGTGCCCGAGTCGATGACCAGCCCGCGTACCTTGCAGATGACTGAAGGATGATACTGCCCGCCCATCGTCGTCCAGATGTTGTGCAGGTCCATCGTGGACATCGGAACCAACTCCACCGTGTAGCGGTGTCCTTCCGTTTCGAACCTCGGCATGGACTGGATGAACTCCAGGGTGTCCGACAGCACCGAGAGGGACTCGGCATACCGCTTGCTTTCGTACACCGCCGCAAGCATGATGTGCATGTTCAGCAGCAACGGGGCCAGTGTCCCGGCGTAGTTTCCCGATGTGGACCGCATGTACACGCTGTCGCCCGTAGCCTCCTTTTCAAGGTTCACCAGGGAGACAACCAGTTTGTTCGGGGTCTCCTCCGCAGCCGTACCTATCAGTCCCACCGTGGCCACTCCTTCGGGCTGCCTGTGGGTGCGGCCGAGGTATTCGTCCAGCCGTCCGGCGTAATATGTCAGTATCTTGCGTATCATTCAAATCCGTTTAACTCTGTTCCTTATAATAAGCCTCCACCCGTGCCCGGATGTTCTCGCGCAGGCATTCCTCGTAGAGCCACGGCTCGGCACTGTGGAAGTCGCCCACATTGAGGAAGCCCAGGATGGGCTGGTATTCCGAACCGCTGTAACCTTTCACGACCAGTACGTGGTGCTCGGGCGAGACGCTGACGGTGATGGTGTCGTGCAGCGTGGCGGGCGTGGCATCGGTGCGCCAGTTCACGGGGTTGATGCACATCGCGCAGGGGGCTGCCACCACGGGCTGGATGTAGCGCACGTCGGACACGGAGTTGTAGCAGATGGTCACGCCCGTGTCCGTGGCTCCCCGTGCCGGACGGATGTTCTCCGTGGCGAGCGTGTCGGCAGGTGTCACCTTATAGCCCAGCACATAGGCCGCCACCAGACGGCTTGCCACGTCTGCGGGCATCGTCTTCAGCAGCTCCACCACCGCCTTGCCGCCCTGACTGAAGCCCGCCAGCACAAAGGGACGGTCGGGGTCGGGGCGCCCGCGGAGGAAGGTGTCGAAGGCTGCCTGCACGTCGCTGAAGGCGGTGCGGAAGCGGGTGCTTATGGTATCCTCGTTCTGCGTCGCCCATCCCTCGATGGTGATGTGGCGGTAGTAGGGCGAATAGAAGTCGCCTGCCTCACCCATATAACCGGCGATGCGGGAAATCTCCTTGTCCATGTTGGCACGGTGCGTGGCATTATGCACGTCGGCATAGTGACAGACGCGCCCGTCCTCCGTAGTCCAGTCGGTCTCCCAGGTGGAGACGAGGTAGAACACGTCCGCACCCTTGTCCGCCGTGCTGTTCTGGCGGGTGTACCACATCGCGGCGTCGGCATAGTCGGGCGCATCGGGGATGTAGGTGGCGGCATCCGTGCCGGCCCCCCTGTCATTGCTGCCGCACGAGGCGAGCAGGAGGAAGAGGAATACTCCGATGCAATATGTCAGTCTTTTGCGTATCATTTTCTTTCTTCATTAAATGGGCAGTTCTACCGAGCCACTGCCATCCGCGCCGTCGCCCCATGTCATGCTGCCAGTATCGACCGATACCTGAAGGCCGTAGAGGGTGATGGTAACATTGTAGGTGTACTTATAGCCGGCTTTCCATTCGGTGTCATTTTGTAGCATGTAGTAGAACGGGCCGTAGCTGGCGTCGTCCTTCGTGGCGTTGAAAGTCAGCAGCCAAGCTCCGCTCCTGATGGTTTGCGGGATGACAAGGGCTTCGTAGGTAGCGACGCAGCCGCTTGCCGTAGTCCCGGACAGGTGGGGCGTGATGCTGCCTTCTGTGGTGCCGGGTGTCCATGTGCCGTATCCGCTATCGTCCGTCGGGAGTGTGAAGGTGCCGTCCATCAAGATGTTTTCATCCTCACCGATGCCCAGGCTGATGTCTTGCGCCGTGGCATCGATAGCGTCGGGCAGACCTTCCCGGCTGACGTTCACCACCACTTTGGCAGTCTGGTGGCGGAAGGTAAGGTGGGCGGTACTGCCATAATTTACGTTCGTCAGTTCGCTTGCCAGCAGGTCGCCCGACTGATAGTCCGCATCGCTGCTTTGGTCGCTCTTCACGCTCCACGTCGTGCTTTCCACGGCTGTGGCGGGGCAGATGCCCTGCACGATGATGGGGTCTTTGCTCTGCCAATAGTAGTTGCCGGTAAAATAGTCGGAGGCGCCTGCCGTGTAATTGTACCAGTCCCCACCGTTCACTTGCAGGGCCATGGTCTCGCCGCCGCTCCATGTGTTATCCACCGTGGCGCGAGTGTCGGCGCCGCCCTCTATGGAGGCGGTCAGTGCCAGTGGTTGCGTGCCATCGGGCAGCATTCCGGATTCATCCTGCGTGCAGGCTGCAAGGCCGAGCACAGAGGCAAGCGTAGTGTATACTAAAAAATGTCGTTTCATCTTATATAGGTTTTATCTGTTCTTTACAAGGGTCGGCGGCGTGTCCGCGTCGGTGGTTTCCCATATATATTCGCTTTCTGCGCCGAGGGCGGTGTTCATCGCTTCGGTGGCGGTCTGCCAGGTGTGGGTGGTGCCGTCTATTTGGTAAGCACCAGTGCCTTCACCTGAATTACAATAGCCGACACCCTCGCCATCGAAACCGTCCCAATAGCAAGCTGTTGCTTCACTACCCCATTGCAGAAAGCCGACAACTCCTCCTGTTCTATATGCAGTTGTTGATAGATTAGATAATTTTCCTACGGAATAGCATCCAGTCATGTAATTGAAGTACAGACAATGTCCTGCAATGCCACCAACCGCATTATCACTGGTAATTGAACCCGAAAACGAGCAACCTTTGATAACAGTTGCTGTGGCATATTCGCCTCCCAATACTCCGCCTACATAATCTGAGTTTCCACCTTGAATGGAAGCCGAGGAATGGCAATATTGTATAACTCCGGAATGCATACACCCGACGATGCCTCCGACATACCCTGCGCGATTGTTTGTAACGAAGATATTCCCGGAAACCTTACAGTTCGAGATGGTTCCTTGATTAGATCCGGCCAAAGCTCCTATAGGAATGCCATCAGCACCAACATTCAGGCGCACACTCTCAAGGGTCAGATCCTTTATGGTTGCATTTGTACCCACACGGCCAAACATTCCACAATCATCACCGAAAGACAGATTCTCCTTTGTAATTGTCAGATTGCTAATCGTATGCCCATTACCATCGAAAGTGCCTGTGTAAACATTGTTTCTGTCGCCTACCGGTTCCCATTCCGTACCCGAAAGGTCTATGTCATGGGTCAAGGTACAATTCAGCGACAGGTTACCCTGCGCCGCTTCCGCCCATGCCATCAGGCCGTCGGCGGTATAGACGGTATAGGTGTTACCATCTTCGGAAACCGTGTATCCGTCACCCAGGTCTGTCGCATTACCGTTCTCGCTGTCACCGTCGGTCCAATCCTGGATGGTGTCGTCCACTAAGACCTCCAAGCCTTCTGCCCGCACGGTGATGGTATAAGTATATACACAGCCCGGCTTCCAAGTGATGTCAAGGGGGAGTTTGTAAGTGTATAGCTGCCCGTTTATCAGGATGCTTATCAGTTTAGTGCCTGCATCAAGGATTTGCGGAATGACAAGGGCCGCGTAGCTCACCTTGATAGTCTTTCCTGCTACCGTGTTGGGGTATGAAAGGCGATACGGCGTGATGCTGCCGGTCTGCGCTCCCGGAGTCCATGTGCCGAAGCTACTGCCGGAGGACGGCTTGGTGAAGGTGCCCGTGAGCGTGAGGTTATTGTTACCGACAGTTACTTCCGGATTATCAGGAACAATCGGCCCATCCACGATGTTCACCACCAGCTTGGCGGTCTGGTGGCGAAAGGTAAGGTTGGCGGCATTGCCATAGTTTACGGTCGTCACTCCGGTCGCCAGCAGGTCGCCCGACTGATAATTCCGGTAACTGCTTTGGTCGCTCTCCACGCTCCATGTCGTGCTTCCCGCTGCTGTGGCCGGGCAGATGCCCTGCACGGTGACGGGGTCTGTGTTTTGCCAATAATAGTCGTTGCCGGTCAAGTTGCCGTAGGCGTCTGCCGTATAGTCGAGCCAGCCCCCGGCATTGATTTGCAGGGCTACGGTCTCGCCGCCGCTCCATGTGTTGTCCACTGTGGCACGGGTTAGGCCGCCTTCTATACTGGCGGTGAAAGTCAGCATTTCCCCTTGGAGAGAGGGCTGCTCGTCCTGCGTACAGGCTGCCAGAAGGCTTGCTGCCAGCAAAGAATAAGCAATATGTCTGATTCTATACATACTTGTTATGCTTTTTAGTATTTCTGTTTGTGCCACCGACGGTTGCGATACCGCCCGGTACACCATATCATATAGCGTATCTCCGTACTTACGCCAATGCACGGGATGGCTGATTTTTGTAGGAATTTACTACATGTTGGCTTCACCGTTACTGTCGCCGAAGTAGTCCCCGTCTGTTGTCCAGTCGGTGATGCTTGACGTTACCTCCAAATCTGTCAGGTTTACTTTGATGTTGTAGGTATATACCTTTCCACCCTGGAACGTGGCATTTTGGGGCAGCGTGTAATACAGGTTGCCTCCTGTTTGCAACAGAACCCGGATAAACTGCTTGCCACTCGCAACGGTCTGAACGGGAATGATGGCACTGCCGCCGGTGCCGGTTGTCACCGTGACACTTTCGTCCTGGGTACCCGTCCCTTCTGCCACCGTACCATCGGATGGTGTAAGCTGTGCATCGAGGCGGACGTTCATCAACGAAACCGTAGCACCGTCCAACGAAGGATTGCCGTCGCCGGAAGTCAGGTTGACAGTTATCTTGGAGAGCAGGTGCCGGAATGTGACGGGGATAGCACTGCTTTGGCGACTGACGGGATTGGCTGCCATGCCAAACATCAGATCGCTGGCCTTGTAAGATGCATCCGTGCTTTGGTCAGCCTCCACTGTGAAAGCCACACCCGATGCACCCATATCCGTCACAGCTTTCGAAGGGTAATAGGCATAGATGTTCACCCCGTTGCCGCTGGTCGGGAAGTAAGGCTGTCCGCCTGTCGGAGGTGTCATCGTTCCGTTCGTCCCCGTGGTATAGGTCAACGGCTGCGGATAAGTGGTAGTTGCCGACTCGTCCGCCTCCACAGATTCGGTGATGAATATGTCCACCGACTCGCCTTCATCAAACGCACTGCCTTGGATGCCCGATGCCGCACGGGTCTGCACTTCCAGACTGCTGCTGAGCCGGATAGCCACCGGCCCGTCGTTCAAATTCTCGTCGTTGCTGCAAGCCGCCAGAGCCAGCGCGGCTGCTGCTAAAATCAGTTGCTTTTTCATTGTCTTGTTGTCTGTTATTCTTCATTCAATAAGCATCTCCAGTTTCGCCGTCACCGTTGCCCGGCTCCCAGTCGGTGATTGTCGCGGTCACGTCGATGTTCGTCTTGTTCACTGTGATGGTATAGAGGTATTTCTTGCCTGCCTCGAACTTTTGGGATTCGGTCGCGTTGCCCAACGGCCAGGAGAATACGCTCGCCCCGTCCGACAGGGTGATGTTGAGCGACATGCCTTGGTAGCTTTCGGAAGGCAGGACGATACCCTCGGCGAAGGTGCCGTCGGCATTGGTCAGCAGGGGGATCGGGGTTGCCGTACCTGTGGTCACGCTGACTGCGGAGGCGGGTTGCGTCACGTTGAACGTGCCTGCGGTCTGTTGTCCCGTCAGTTCCACGGTCAGACCGGCCAGCTCCGTTCCCGTCATGCCGCTGCCGGGTTTAAGGGTCAATTCCATCTTGCAGAGCTTGTGGGTGAAGTTGAACGCCACGTTGGGATTGGTGCGGTCGGCTGTCTGCGTGGCTGCCGCCATCAGGTCGATGGCCTTCTGGCTGCTTTGGTTGCTCACGTCCACGGTATAGATGCCGTCAGTCAGACCTGCCGTGTAGGGATAGTACGCCACGAAATCGCGTTCCGTGCCGTCCGTAGGCAGGTAGATGGTGGTTCCATCCGGTGCAAATGAGCCGGTGGTACCGCCTGACGCCGTGGTATAGGGGATATTGCCATAACCGTCGGCCACGGTCGTGGTTCCCTTCCCGAAAGCGTAGATGCCGATGCGGTCACCTGTTTCCCACTGATTGTCGTAGGCGCGGGTCTGGATGCCGCTGGTCACTTGCAGGGCGATGCGTCCGTCCGCCCCCTGCATGGTTTCTTCTTCGGTGTTGCAGGCTGTCAGCGCAAGGGCCACCAGCAATGCAGGGAATAAATTCTGTTTTACTTTCATCGTTTTTTAGGAGTTGATTAGAATACTTTTTGTTTATATATCAAGTTCAGTTCTTTCAGTTCACGTCTATCCTTCCTTCGTCCACCACTTCCCAGTCGGTAATGGTGGCGGAGAATCCCGCTTCCAACGGTGTCCGCAGACCGCCTTCTATGGCAAATGTCTGTGTCATGTCCCCTTCGCCGAATCCGGACAATACTTCCGTCATGTCACTTTCCACCGTCAGCGTCTGTCCGTCGGTGAAGGTCAGGACAAGTGTCAGTGTCTGCGCATCGCCCAGTACTCCCAGCAGACGCAGGTCTGCCGACACCTTGTCACCGCTGCGCGTGAACGTAGGGCGTGTGCTGACCGCTTCGCCGTAGAGCGTTTCGTTGCGCAGGTCGTAGGCTTCCGCCACGCCGCTGAGCGTACCCGTTATGGCAGCGATGCGTTCCGGGTCGCCCTCGGTCACGGTCAGTTCGATGTGCAGGTCGCGCACCCGTTGCACCACGTCAAGGTTCATGCGCAGGGTGTCGTCCGCCACGACGGTTATCCGCTCCGTGCCCGAATAGAGATAGTCCGGCAGGGGATTGATGAAGTCGGTGAGGGCGCGCGCCGTGCCATCTGTCCGCTCCACACGGGCGATGCCGTCCGTCACGGTGAACCCCTGCGGCGTGTTGTAGGCCAGCACGGTGTACTCGCCGGGAGGCAGCGGGTCGGAAACGGTGTAGTGCCCTTCCTTGCCGTCGGCGGTCGTGCCGTCAATCTCTACCGTATAGTCTTCCCCGCTTGCGCCCTGCGGCAGGTCGATTGACACTGCCACTATGCCCTTGTCCGGATGCGGCGTGTCGTGCAGCTCGTCCTTCACGCATCCGCCCAGAGAGAACAGCAGGGCCGTCGCCAGAATCGTTGTCGTATATTTCCTTTTTCTTGTATTCATATCCGCAGGATGTTTTTCAGTTTACCGTACCGGCTTGTCCCCGAAGCGGTGCGGCTGCCCGGCGGAGCGTACCGCAGGCGTATCTTCCTTGCCCGCCTCGCCCGGAATGAGGTAGGCGTGCTTCAGGGTGTACTGGATGCGCTCCACCTGGTCGGGCGTGATGCCGGCCATGAAGCCATACTCGTAATCCATGATGTTGTCGGAGAAGAAGATTTCTCCTGTCGCGGCATCCGTGCGCGTATATTCGATGTTGCCCTGCGTGGCCTCCAGATAAGCGTCCCGGTCGTACCAAGGCGTATCTTCGCAGTAGTCGTCTCCCTCGATATAGACATGTTCCAATCCAAGGAAATGTCCTGCCTCATGGGCGAACGACTTCACATCGTTGGCCATCGTCATCGCCCGGGTATTCAGGAATATGCCTGAGACAACACCGGGCTGGTACGGTGTTTCGCATCCCTCCATCATCTCGTCTTCATCGAAGTAGGGGAAAAACGAGAACCCGGCGAATATGCTGTACTCGTCCTCGTACACATTATTGATCGGGCTGACCCACACATTGAGCGCATGCTCATTGTCCCATATATACCGGTCGTCAAGCTCGACGTTCTCGTAATCTATCTCCACGGCCTCCTTCTCGTGGACGATGCCGGGAGTTTCAAGCGGCGTACCGTCGGGCGCGGTGGTGGCGGCCACAAAGCGCACGCCGGTCTCTGTCTGCCCGGGGAGGTTGAAATAGTTGCTATATACATAATTGGCATAGTCCAGCTGTTCCCTCACCATCCAGTCCTTGACCGGATAGTTGCCTTCGGCATCCGGAAAGAGGTGGAAGATGACGGGTATCTCGTAGGCGTCGGGGTTCTCCGCCACCGGTGCTGTGAGGCTGGAGCGGATTTCAACCGTGTTGGAATAGTACTCCGCCTTGTTTGTCTGCACATAGCCCCGCATGTAATACGTCGTGCCGGGCAGCGGATGGAGGAGGTACAGGCACCGCCAATACAGCGGCTCCTTCTCCCAGTCCCAGTTCAGGAACGGCTCGTAATCCGAATAGTCATTAATGAAAACGCAGTCGCTCAAGTCCGGTTCCGGGTTCTCGGTTGAATAGACACTACCCTCGTAGATGATTTTCTCGTCGGCAGGCAAATCCTCCATGACCAGCACCGCCATGTATGCGGGAGGATAGTTGTCAGGGGCTCCCAAATCCATCGGCACGATGTTTCCCTCGCCGATGTGCAGCTTGAAGGTAGAGGTCGGTTCGGGAACCGTGTTGTCGTCGTCGCACGCCGCCATGCCGAAGGCAAGGAGGAGGACTGCAAAAAGTTTATACCCGTGCAGCAGGATGCTACACTTGTCCAAATAATCGCCTGTTTTCTTTCTAAACATATTCATGATTTTCTAATATATTTTCCATACCAAGGTGACACCCGCGTTAACCGGGCCCCACCAGTTTTTTGTTTCCGTTCCACGGCGCACCCGCACGCCGTCGATGACCGTGTATTTCTCATAATCCGCGTGCAGGCAGCCCACGGCCACGCTGAAGTCGAGCGACAGGGCGTCATTCAGGCGCAACTGGTAGCCGCCGGTGATGCCGCCGCCCATCAGGTCGCCCTGCTTGCCGGTGGCGGAGAACTTGTAGTTGAACTGCCCGGCCTTGTACATCGCACCGAGGTAGCCGCGCTTCTCCTTGCCCATATACCAGCGCACTTCCGGCATGACCTCCCAGAGGGCGTAGCGGCGGTCCTTGTCGTTCCACGACCACGAGGTCCACGAGCCGTTCACGAGGATTCCCCATGACGGACTGATGCGCCACTCCAGGCCCAGGTCGGGCGTGAGCGTAGCCCAGCGCAGCAGGTTGGCACGCAGGGAGAGCGTGTAGCTGTCTGTGCCGGAGGTTTCTTCCGCAGCCGTCCCGGTGGTTTCCGCCGGAACATAGGCTTCGGGATGTACCACGACCATGCTGTCCGCCCTTATCTGTTCGGCGACAAAGCGTGATTCTTCCGTTTCGCGCTGCTCTTGCTGTGTATCGGCGCTTTCCTGTCCGGCCTGCTGCCTTTCGTCCTTCTGTGCCGCAGTCGCCACTTTCGGCACGCTGATGCGTACCGTCACGTAGTCACCGCTCCCGGAGTGGTTCTTCGTGACGAAGCACGCTTCGGTCAGTCCCTGCCGGATGATGAGTTCCGACTTCACGCGGTTGGAACGTATCTTTGCCATCGCAAGGTTGTCGACCTCGCTGCCCAGAGAAGTGCAGTAGCCCTCCACACGCACGGGGATTTCTCCTGCGAAAATGCGTTCCTTCAGCCGTTCCACGCACGCTTCGAGCCGTGCCAGTTCCTTGTCGTTGCCGTTCCACGGCACATAGAACATGTCATTGCCCGTCACGAAGCGGAACGTATAGACCGTGTCCGTCCGTTCCTGCGCCGCGAGGGGCAGTAGGGCAAACAGGAGCAGCAGCCCCGTGAGCGTTATTTTCCTTATCCGGTTCATTTCATCCATGTTTTTGAGGTTTCTTGGTTTGCAAGGGCACAGAAATGGCACAGGCGGCATACGGGCACAAAAAGTGCTTCGTATGCCGCCCGGCACAACGATGTGACGCTTTCGCGTAACTTATTGATATACAGTCTATTTCGGGGGGGGGATAAACCTTCTGCGAATATGCAAATTATTTGTCTTAATAATGCTTAACACCACTGAAGAAAGGCACGAAAAGAGCCATACAAAAAAGTTTCCTGACCCGGACGGGCAGGAAAGCATATTCCCTGTATGTAGTTCCGCTCTCATTGTCAATCTTTCTGTTCTCGTTTAACATCTTCTAATTGGTGCTATTACCCATATTCGCTTCAAAGGTATAAAAAATTTCAGATACTGAAGAAAATCGGGCAGAAAAATTATCCAAAGAAACGATTTTTTCTTTTTCTGCATTTTGCCGCCCGTTTTTCATGCGCCCGGCACCTGTCATACCGGTATCGGGTTGGTTTTCAATGTTTCCAGATTAAGGTACAGTCCGTGGTGCTTAATCATCCCGTAACGGAACATCTTCCAAAGGATGTTACAGCCGAGCTGCGCCAGTGTGGAATTGATGAAAAGGTCCTGCTTTTCCAGAGCCTCTGCAAGAGAGCAGCTCGGACCGGAGTCACTTTCTTTCACCCTCGCATATTTCACGAGACGGGTAACGACTTTCAGGGAAGCCACTGTCTCATACAGTCCGGATTCCGGCTGTTTGATCTTTTTAGGTATCGTCCCCATGACAACTTGCCCGGATGCCTGCGTGTTCCCGAAATCCATCCAATACAGGGGTGTGTCGCATGACCTGTATTCCGATACCGGCACCGCCTTCAGGATGTTCCACAGATTAAGGCGTGACTTGATGTTGTCCGTGCAGGTTATCGTGATGTTGGCCAGGTTGTCTCGCCTGGTGTCTTTCAGTATTACCGGATAGATGTCCGGAAAGGCTTTCCAGTCGTTGCCGAAGAAGTTGTTTATCCGCGTAATCAGGCATTGTGCCTTGTTCAGTCCCATGTCTGAAGGGCTGAAGAGCTGGCGCCCGATATTGCTTCTGTCTCTTATACACATCTCCGAGCCCACGAGACAGGCAGAAA
>ENA-OZUY01000413-OZUY01000413.1-human-gut-metagenome-genome-assembly--contig:-NODE-413-length-16478-cov-5.552944_pt1 | contig 16478 bp, 30 predicted proteins | sample MGYA00243443_ERZ654041 | MGnify/ENA primary metagenome ERZ654041 (study PRJEB26926, sample SAMN06164880) | human gut metagenome | biome: ENVO:00009003; feature: ENVO:2100002; material: ENVO:00002003... | reverse complement strand
GCTCGGAGATGTGTATAAGAGACAGCTCGTATGAAGGAGCGCAAGAAATACGGCCTCAAAGCCGCTCGTCGCGCTCCGCAGTTCAGCAAGCGATAATTCAAGCGAATATCGAAAAAGAGCAACAATCCCCGAAAACCTTGTGTTTTCGGGGATTTCTTCATTCGCTAAAATTCTGTCAGACACCTCAAAAACACACAAAATTTCATCGGTAACTAACAAGTAACTAACAGGTAACTAACACGAAAAACAGTGTCTTGTGCAAGACTTTGACTGTCTTGTGCAAGACACATTTTTGCAATAAAAAAGGGCGATTCAATCACCCTTTTCGGAGCAGTATTCAATGATGCACGACCGGACATCCTTTTTTGTGCGACAGTGGCAGGAATGTCCGTCCTTGAATATGATGTCATATCCGTCGTGCATGTTTCCGGTGATTCCGGAAATCATTTCACGGTTCTTTTCCGCAATCTGCATCGTGTCGAACATTCCGCACTGGTCTTGTCTGACAAGGTCTTGCAGGTAGGAATTGACCGACATTCCTTTGTCGGATGCAAGGGATTTGATGATTTCTTTCATCCCTTTAGGTACGACAAAAGGGATTCTCTCATAATGCTCTTTATAAAAATTATTCTTGTATTCCGTTCTATTCATGGCACACCTCCCTATATCCTGTTGATTGCCTCAAGTTTGGTCGGGAGTTCAATGTGCGTGTACACCGTTTCGGTCACACCTTGACCTTTGTGCCCGACAATCTTTTTGATGAACCTGTCATCAACTTCCTGTTCCGTAAGGAGGGAGACGCAGGTGTGTCTCGTGTCATGTGGGCGGTGTCCGTCATAAACAGGTTCTTTTTTGTCCGGAACGACAATATATTTCCCGAACCCGAACTCAAGCATCAGCGGAATCCAGTACGAATCATAATAATTTCTATATTTGAAAGGTTCGTCATCGGGAGTGCAAATCAGATTGTCGCAATTCCGGTTCATCCAGTATTCAAAGAACGGAACAATTTTCTCTGCGATGGGAACTTCTCTGATTCCCGCCTCCGTTTTGGATTCCTTTACATAAAACCATCGTTCCTCAAGATGGATGTCTTTTTTCTCAAGGTCGAGGAGTTCCCCGATTCGGACACCGGAATATATCAGAATGAGGATGACGGTGACATATATATTTGAATCCTTGCTTTTCCACAGGATAGAAATTTCTTTTTTCGTGAAAGGTTTCCGGTTGTACGCATTAGGATTCCCCGCCTTGCTTATATCAACATATCTGACCATGTCTCGCTTGTCTTGAGATACAATCTCATGAATTACAGCATAGTCGTACATGAGACCCCACATGATTTTCAAGGTTTTCAACGTGGGGGTGTTTTTTCCGGATTTGTCAACAACTCTTTGCAAATGGTCGAGTTTGATTTCGACAAATTTCATCTTCCAAAGGTCTTTTGATGTGTTGAACGCTGCCTTGTACCCGCTTGAATCTTTGATTTTTTCAAAGTAGGTTTCCGACCAGTTTTCATATACCTCCTCAAAGGTAATGGTCGCATGGTGCAGGTCATACGGGTCGTTGTTGTATTCCGCAAGTGCGTTCAACGCATCTTTTCGTGTTGGGTAATACCCGACAGTTATATATAATTGTTTTGATTTGCCAGTCGTCGGGTCGATTTTCCACCCTTGTGTTTTTCGTGCCACATAAGGGTTGCGACGATTTCCCGACAGCTTATAAACAGACCCGAAACCGTTCGGTAATTTCATAAAATATCACCATCCTAAAAAAGAGTATAAAAAATAAAACCAGTGCAAAAAGCACGGTTTTATGATAGAATGGTGTTTGCAGGAATCATTCTGTCAGTGCTTTTTGCAGGAGCATGAGACGGAGATTTCACAAAGGCGATTCACGTTGCAGCGTGGGTCGTCTTTTTTAATGTCTATTTTTCTTTGATTTCATACGATGCGGATTTGTAAACAGTCACAGCAGCATCGATGGAATCATTTTCATACTGAACAACCTCGACCGTGTGTGTACCGACAGACAGTGCGTCTCCGGACAGGTCAAGAGAACCTTGAGAATCTCCGAGTTGCTCTTTTGTGGAAAGCATACCGTCAATGTAAAGATAAGACAGAGAGCCTCCATTCATTCCCGATGTTTCATAGCCTATCTGCTCAAGGGAAGTGTCAGCGGACACATACACGACGATGACGTTTCCGTTTTCCGTGTTACCGCTTGCGTTGACAAGCAGGAATGTTCCGTCGCCAGTATCGGAATAAGAACCTCCGTCAAAGTCTTTTTCGGATGCAGCAGTCTCCGCAGGAGCATCCGCATCATTCTCCTCACTCTGAACAGCAGGAGCACTCGTTTGTGTTTGAGTGTCAGTGTCTTTTCCTCCACAGGCTACAAGGAACGAGCACCCTATAACACACATTACAATCAACAGTCTCTTTTTCATGATTACACCTCCATTATTTATCTGAATTTTGCACACTGTACACTTTCCTTGAAAGGAGGTGAACAGGATGCAGATTCGTTTGTGGGAAATGAGAACCGCAAAAGGGTTCACGTTGATGCAGTTGGCGAAAAAATCCGGAATCGGAAAATCAACGCTCAACAACATCGAAAACGGAAAGGTGTCACCGACATTGTTTCAGCTTGAAATGATAGCGATAGCGATGAACGTGAAAATCACCGACCTGTTTGAATCCGAGTACAAATAGTTATATTATAGCAGACATTGACATGATGCGGACTGTCCGGCTGAATATTTCCATAATCATGGAAAAGAGCCTCGATATTTCCACAATCATGGAAAAATGTGCTATTATGTACATCGGAAAGGGGTGGTGTTCCCTTGCATTACAAAGAGACTATCATTGAGTTAGTCGGAAAGATACGGAGCGACCGAACCCTCAAGAGGATATATAGATTCGTTCTGTATCTGTACACCCACGAGACTGACAGTTGAAAAAGACTGTCAGTCTTTTTTTGACGCAAACATATCAATCATTCTTTGAAATGCTGCAATGTCCTCGTCGGACGCATACAAAAGAGTTTTAATCATATTCTTTCGAGCGTCGTTCTCACCCGCCATGATGCGGTCGATTCTTTCAAAAAAGTCGTCATCACTCTCGACGAACATTTCACCCTCACCGGATGTCAACCACATATAATCAACACCAAACTCACGACAGATAGCTTTGATATTTGCATCGGTGAGAGCATTTTCACCCTTTTCTATTTTGGAGACAGCAGCTTTTTTGATTCCAAGACGCTCACCAAATTTTTCAAGCGTAAGACCGAGAGCCTTGCGAACTTCTTTTACTCGTTCATTTTGCGTCATCTTTTTCACCTCCTCCGTGCTTGTTCTATAAGGATAACACCTACACAGACAAAAATCAATAAAAAAGTTTCCTAAAGATACAAAAAAGTGTTGACAAAGTATCTCTAAGATATTATGATGTATCTACAAGATACAAACAGGAGGTGAGAAGGGATGGAATTAAGGAGAGACAAAATCAGACAGGCAGTGAAAAAAATGTCAGAAACATTTGAGGAACTGGAGTTGAACAAAGAAGAAATTGAAATTGTTACAAGGTCGGGCAATGTGGCGGCGAGGATTCAGATGGCGGTGAAAGAGATGGAGGACGAGGCGAGAGAGTGCATAGAAAAATCGCAGACAAAACCATCGGAAAAAATCGTCAAGATTTTGCCTGCGATTACATCAATAGCAGCAATTATCATTTCCATAATCAGCATACTTGCAAAATTATAGAAATGATAGAAAGCACAAGAGCGAGAATCGAAGTGACACAGTTGAAATAATTGAAACGATTTTGATGACGTTCATCTTTGATTCGCTCTCTTTCAGCAGAATCAACATTTTTGTCACTTAATTCAGTAAAAAATTTTTGAACATCTCTCATGAAATCACCTCCTGTCATTTATAAGATGGTCGCACATTCATTATATGGCAGGAGGGGCAGCAGGACAAGGGGAAAGGAGGCGGTGACGGTGGAAATCGGACGAATATTGCCGACCGAGGCTGCGAGGATTCTGAACGTATCACCGCAGTTTGTGAGGATAGCGATGCAGCAGGGAAAACTCCCCATCGGAACAGCAATCAAAATGTCGTCAATATGGACATATCACATATCAGAGAAACTATTGCAGGAGTATTCCGGAAAGGATGTCATGCAGGAACTTGAGAGAATCAGAGGAAAGGGGTGAAACGCATGTCGGAAAAGGAGAAGAAAAAGTTAATTGAAAGTATATCAGAACAGTTTGTCGGACTGGATGAAATCGACAAGGTATATATCACTGGATATGTTGCGGGTAAGCAGGAGGAGCGACAGAAGTGGGAGAGGAGGACAAAAGAAACTGCGGTTGCGACCGTATAAGTGAAAATTGCAGGACATGAGAAAAGGGTGGGTGACTGTTGCAGCGGTCGCCCACAAAGCCGAAACGGGGCAGCAGTCGCCCCGTCAGCGTCCGGATGGCGACCGACGCTCTGACGATGGCAAGCCGAGAGACAAAGTCAGCGATACCGTGAGAAACATGGCAGCGGGTGAACCTGCTAAAAAGTTCACAGTCGGACAACAGGTTTTTCTTGATTTTTTAAGGTGAAAAATCAAAACACGGTAGACATCGCCGGAAAGCAGGTGGACGGGATGAAAAGACCGAGAGAGCCACCCAAAACAGGAGGTAGAGCATGGCAAAGATACTCAATACATACGGTCAAGGGATGATTGAGAGAAATTTCAATTTTGAAAAGAAACAAGGGTACATAGAGACCGTAAAAACAGAAATTAAATTCAACGCAGAACTGACAGGGGAGCAGACACAGAGACTTGCGGATGCGTTGAGCAGGTTCACAGAGGAACTCAAAAAAATAGTGGAGGAGTTTTGACATCCTCCACACAAATTTATCTGTTCTTTGCAGCGAAAAAGGCTGCACGAACAATCAACTCTCCGGTCGGAGTATCAAGGATTTTCCGGAACTCTTGCAGTTTGTTTTCATCAATTCCGGAATCCTGCATTGACCGCATAAATTGAGTTTTGAAAAGCTGAAAGTCCAAATTGTTTCACCTCCTGTCATTTGAGAATGTTCGCAAATTCATTATATGGCAGGAGGGGCAGCAGGGCAAGGAAAAGCCGAAACGGGCAGCAGTCGCCCGTCTGCGTGGGATGACCGCTCACGCACTGACGAGGCAGGTCAAGGACAAAGAGAAAGGAGCGACGCACATGGAAATGAACGAGAGAAAAGAGTTCATCATCAAGAACATTGCAGAGAAGTTTGTTGAGATGGACGACGCAGACAAGTCCTATATTGCCGGATATATGGCAGGAAAGCAGGAGGAGCGTCAGAAATGGGAGCAGAGAAAAGAGTAGATTGCGACAGCATGAGCAGGAAAAGACCGGAGGAGGAGCAGCGGTGAGCGAGGAGAACATCAAGAAATTTTATGAGACAATCGCCCGCATTATCTCCGAGCGGGAGCAGATAAAAGTGACGGTGAAAGTCTCAAGAAAGCAGGAGGCAGCAGAACCATGTTTGAACTGAATCAGCTTTACAACATGGACTGCATGACTGCGATGCGGGAGATTCCGGACAAGTTTTTTGAACTGGCAATCTGCGACCCGCCCTATGGGATAGGGATTGACGGGCAAAAACTGAATATCAACAAAAAGAACCCAAAACACACCCGCAAGGAACACACCCGCAAGAACTGGGATGACGCAATTCCTCCGGAGGAGTATTTCAGAGAACTCGAACGGATTTCAGTCAATCAAGTGCTATGGGGGGGCAATTACTTTGTAGAACACCTCACACGAGGCACAAAAGGGTGGATTGTATGGGATAAGGGTCAGCACGGTTTGACGATGTCTGATTGTGAACTTGCCTATACATCATTTGACGTTCCGACACGCATTGTCGTCATGAACAGGGTGGAACTCTTGAAAGACGGAACATTTCACCCGACGCAGAAACCCGTGAAACTCTATGAGTGGGTCATTTCCCAATATGCGAAAGAGGGAGACAAAATCATTGATACACACGCAGGGAGCGGAGCATGTCTTGTCGCTGCACACCGGACACGTCATGAGTTTTTAGGGTTTGAGATTGATGCAGAGTATTTCCGGAAAGCATCGGAGCGGATAAAGGCAGAACAGGCACAAATGAGTATTTTTGATTTTATGTGAGTAGGTGATGGCATGAGCGAGACTGGAAAAGAACACGCTATTGAAGTTAAAACAAAATATATTGCGAGTTGGAGCGGGGGAAAAGACAGCATGGCGACCATCATTCTTGCACACGAAAATAAAGAGCCTCTCGATTTGATTATTTTTTCAGAGGTCATGTTCAACGAGGAACTAAGCGGAGAATTGCCGGAACATATTGATTTTGTGAAAAACAAGTGCATCCCTCTTTTTAATAAATGGGGGTACGAGGTCAAAATTCTGCACAGTAAAGAAACATATATGAGCTGCTTCAATAGAATCTCAAAGCAATCGAAAGTTCCAGAGCGTAACGGGAAAAGATACGGATTTCCTATGGCGGGAAAATGTATTGTGAATAGAGATTGCAAAATAAAGCCAATCAAGGATTTTTTCAAAGGACAGGACATGAACAGGATTGTTCAGTACATAGGAATTGCGGTTGATGAACCGAAACGTCTTGCAAGACTTGAGGGAACAAATAAAATTTCGTTACTTGTGAAATATGGCTATACAGAAAAAATGGCTTTTGACCTATGCAAGAAATACGATTTGTTAAGTCCAATTTATGATTTTGCACAGAGGGGAGGATGCTGGTTCTGCCCGAACGCAAGAGATTGTGAATTGAGACACTTGCGAAATAATCATCCGGAATTATGGGGGGAAATTGCTAAATCATGAAAAAGAGGAGGAGTTGGTCGGAAATATGTGGAATACCCTCACGAAAACACGAATTAGCGATATTGAGGAGAGATACTACTGGGAACAAGCACAAATGAGTATTTTTGATTTCATATAAAGGCAGCAGGAGAGGAGGTGCAGGGCATGAAACTGGTCTATATATGTTCACCGTACAGAGCAGCAGACGAGGCGACGTTGCAGCGTAACATCGACTATGCGAGGGAATTGACACGAATGGTCTTGACAAAATGGGGTGAGGCAGCAGTCACACCGCATTTGTACATGACGCAGTGCTTGAATGAGGCAGACGAGGCAGAGAGACAGTGCGGACTGGCAGCAGGAATCGACATTGTGAGGCGGTGCAATGTTCTTGTCGTCGGTATGAGATACGGGATTTCAGAGGGCATGGAGCAAGAAATTCAGTGTGCGAAAGATGGCGGGATGCTGATTGAGTACATGAAATAAAAGGGCAAAAAGAAAGGACACCGTTGCAGCGGTGTCCGGTTTGACTGATTGTGTCAGTCGCTAAAACCTATAAATAGTATAGCAAATCTGACACAAGAAAGCAACAAGAAAAAGCGGAAAAAACCCGCATTTTCAAGGGGTTTTAGACCTCATTCCCGACCTTGTAATAGATAGTAACAACTCAACGACAGGGTCGGAGGGAGGAAATAAGAGGCAGCAGGAGGAGCAGTGTCAGAATGGCGAAAAAGGGAAAGGGCAGCAGGAGAAAGAGAGGGATGGTGTTCATCCCTTATGACTATGAGGCAGCACACCAAAACCAAATTGATAAGCTGAATGAGTGGTTCATTGAGCAGATGTTCAAGCAGGGGAAAAAGGTTGTGTATGCCCTCAAAGAGATAAAGGCAGGGGAGCAGTTCGAGGTTGAAATATATCCGCAGTTCACGAACATGGATGATGTACCTCCGGAGGGTCGGAGCATCAAAAAGGATAATGACAAGGCTCAAAGGAATCTGAACGATAAGAACGCACGGAAATATGTTGAGCGTCTTATAAACGAGAATTTCACGGATAAAGATTTGTGGATAACTCTCACATACGATGACGAGCACCTCCCACCGGACGGAGACATCGACGCAGCAATCAAGAACATGCAAAGGTTCATTCGTCGGGTCAATTATCAGAGAAAGAAAAGGGGTCTCCCGAACGCAAAATATGTCTATGTGACGGAGTACAACCCGAACGAGGAAATCCGGTGGCATCATCACCTTGTCATGGACGGGGCGATGGATATGGATGCGGTCGAGAAGTGTTGGGGGCAGAGCAGCAGGAACGAGGTTCGGAGGCTGCAAAAGGACGAAAACGGTCTCTCCGGTATGGCAAACTATATCGTCAAGGAAAAGCAGAGGGTGAAATCGGAGAAACGGTGGAACTCCTCTCAAGGACTGAAAGACCCCGACATCCGTGTGGTTCATTCAAAGCAACCGGAAAAGGCAAAGGGCAGCTATAAGAAAATAGCAACCTATGTCGAGGAAATGCGGAAAGGTCATGAGCAGGTCAAAGAGCAGATGGAAAAGTGGTATCCGGATTTTGATTTCACGGATGCGAGCATCTATTACAACGATTTCAACAGCATGTTCTATATACGGGCGAGATTGAGAAAGAGGAGGAAAAGCGAGGATGACGAGGCGGGAATGGAAACGTCGGCAAAGAAAAAGGCAGATTCGACATCGGGTGTTTATGACGGTGCTTGCGGTGCTTGCGGTTGTGCTGACCGCATGTGTGATTGACGGTGTGATGCTTTTTCGGGAACGGGAGGAGTTTGAGGGGCAGTCAGCACAGTTTGACGCACACATGGCAGCAGTCGAGCAGCAGCGGGAGGCATCCGGACAAAATGTGACGCTTGAGAGCGTCAGAGCCTACATGGAGACGCAGGGGCAGCAGGACGAGCCGGACAGGTATGCAGTATTTGACACGATGTCCGCTGACTGGGGAGGAGAAAACGACGGTTTTGTTTATCATGCAATACCGGAGGAGTGCGAGGACACAGGCGGGTATTTTCCGGAGAAAATGCAGTGCTACACATACATATTGTGCAAGCAGTACGGAGTTGATTATTCCCTCATTGTGGCACTGATTGAGCGTGAATCAGGCTATGTGTTCGACAAGGTCGGAGACGACGGAAACAGTGTCGGCTATATGCAGATTTACAAATCAGCACACACCGACCGGATGGAGAGGCTAAACTGCACAAACCTCAAAAACCCGTATCAGAATGTGATGGTCGGGATTGACTATCTTGCGGAACTCATTGAGAAATACGGAACGGTGCAGGACGCTCTTGCAGCTTATAACTACGGGGAGCGGGGAGCAAGGGAACATTTGTGGAACAACGGAATATATGTCTATTCCTACAACGAGGGAATCATGAGCAGGGCGAGGGAACTGGAGGAGGAATGGAGCATTGAAAAGACTGATTGACAGAATCCGGCACATGTTGAGGGTCAAGGATTGCAGACACATTTGTCTGTTCTGCGAGTTTTTCGACAGGTGCAAAGAAGAATATAAGGCAGAGGAAACGGGAGGAGGTGAGAACGATGAACATGAGAAATGCAATGAGGAGCGAGGACACGGAGCAGATTGCAGTCATCCAGTGGACGCAGTACAACGTGAATCATCATCCGGAATTGAAATGGCTGCACCATGTACCGAACGGGGGCAGCAGGAACAGACTTGAGGCAGTGAAACTCAAACAGATGGGTGTCAAGGCGGGTGTCGCTGATTTATGCCTCCCGTACCCGAAAGGGATATATTGCGGACTGTACATTGAAATGAAATTCGGGAACAACAGGCAGCAGGACACACAGAAAGAGTTCCTTGCAGACATGGCAGCAGCAGGACATTTTGTCGCAACCTGCTATTCCGCAGAGGAGGCAATCAGCATCATCACGGAATATCTGAATTTGAAAGATGCGACATTCGGTGATTCCTATGCGGAGTTTTTGGAGCAGTTCTGCAATCCGGAGGAGGTCGGGCGAAAAATGAGAATCCCGAACAACAGCATCTTAAAGGACGGGAAAGTCAAGGGAGGTGCAAAGTGATGACGGTCGGAGATTTCCTTGCAACAATCACGAATCCGGACAGGGTGAGGATAGTGCAGCAGGGCAAGGACGTATTTGTCGGATTTTTAGGAGTGTTTGTTCTTGAGACGGATTTGTTCGACAGCGTCGTGAACGAGAAAGTCATCAAGTTCCAAGCAGTTCCGGAGATACGTCACAGGCGATGGAAAGAATTGAACCTCATGAGACCGCTTGAGCCGGACGAGACACCGGACTATTGTTTCAGCGATTTGGAAATGAAACTCTATTACACAATCTATATATAGCGGGAGGTGAGCGGGGTCGTGAAAAAAGTTTTACTGGCAGCAGGTGTCATCGCACTGGGAGTGTTCTTTTCATTCGGGTATTTGCTTTATAAGGTCGGAGAGGAAATGACAACCATGCACCGCTGCGGATGTCACGCAAGAGATTATTAAAACAAGAGGATAACAGGAGGAAACAACATGAAAATTATTGCAGTAATGTCACCGAAAGGTGGAATCGGGAAAACGACAACGTCGGATTCAATCGCCTATATGTTAGGGCAGGAGCAGGGGAAAAGCGTCCTTGTGATTGACGGAGACCCCCAGGGCGACACATCAAAGACGTTCGGGCGGTATGAGCCGGAGGGAATCGGGATGTCGGAACTGCTTGAGCATCATCAGAACGTCGGGGGAAGATACCGGACAACGGAACTCATACAGTCAACGGAATATGACCACATTGACATCATTCCGGCGAACGGGTATTTGATGCAGACCGACATGAACCTTTTGCTCAAGCAGGAGGAGAATCAAGTCACAAGGCTGCGGGATGCACTGGCAGAGGTAGCGGTCGCATACGACTATTGTGTGTGTGATTGCGGTCGCCTCCTCGACATGGTCGTCATCAACATTCTACTGGCAGCAGAACTCGTCATTGCACCCGTGAAAGTCGGGGGATTTGAAAACGAGGCGATTCACAATTTGCAGGAGCAGGTGGACGACCTGCGGGAAATCAATCCGGAACTCCGCATCAAAGGACTTGTGACGATGCGACAGAAAAACAAGACATCGCTTGAGTTCGAGGAGTGGATGAAAGACAGTTCCGGTTTTGATATGTTCGTCACGTCTGTTCGTCGGTCTATTGTAGCAGAAAAGGCATCCATGAGGATGCAACCACTCCCGCAGTTCTCAAAGAATTGCATCGTGTCACAGGACTATCGGAATGTGGTTCATGAGTTGTTGAGGGAATTGGAGGGGTAAGACATGAAAAGAATCGAGGGAACAGCAACAATCAGCATCGAGCAGCTTGACGATTTGAGGCAGCAGGAGGAATTTTTCTCAAATATGCAGAGGAATGTCAAAGGCTTAATACAAAGCATTGACACAGAGGAGTATGACAAGCGGGCAAAGCAGATTGACGACATGGGGAACATGCCGGACGAGAAATTTGAAAGACTGATAAAAGAGGCAGCGGGAGCGTTGCGGGTTGTAATATCTGAAAAGCCACTCCGGAAATTGATTCATGAGTACATAGACGACGAAAAGAGTGAACAGTGTTATATGCTCTCTGAAATGACGGAGGAGGAATTTGAAAAGATTCCGCTGATTTTAGAATCGGCACAGAGACCGGAGCAGACCGGAGGGCAGCAGGACAGGAGCGTTTGTGAAATGTGTGAGGCATACATGGTAGATGCGGAGTGCGACATGAAAGAGGAGTGTCCGGCAGCGGGCATCGTGAAACGTCTGAAAGAGGCAGAGGAGACAATCAAGGCAAAAGAGAAAGTCATCAAAGAACGTGACAAGACAATCCGTGAACTCAAGAAAAAACTGTCAGATTCGGAACTCAAAAGGTCATACATGATAGACCCTATGGCAATAGGAGACCGTCACGAGATGGGAGGTTGATTCACATGGCGGGAATGACAGCAAGGCATACCAAAAAAGGAACATCATTCACTTATAGAGGCGATTTGCAGGAGTGCATCGAAAAGGCAGAGAAAGAGTTGAGAGAAAAGGAAAACTCGACGCAGTGGTTATTTTTGAAATGGCAGCATGACAACGCAAAGAAAGCGTTAGAAACATACAATCGCAGAGTGAGAGATTTGAAAGATTTCATCCGGTTGGGAAAAGAAAAACTGGAGGAACAGAAAGCAGAGGAGGCAGCAGGAGAATGAGCAATATTATAAACACAGCACCGTGTCGGTTTTGCGGACAGATGGTGCAGCTTGACACAGAGGAGAAATTGACACAGCCACAGGCAGAGGAAAAGGCGACAATGTCCTGCACATGTCCGGAGGCGGTCGAATATCAGAAAGAAAAGCAGCGGAAAGAAAAGGCGATGAAAAACGTGTCCGTCTTGTTCGGGGAGGATGCAGCACCGGAAAAGAGAGCCGGAGAGGGCATCGTGAACATTCTGCGGGCAGCAGTAGAGGAGATATACACCGGAGGACTTGCGAAAGTCACTTTAAACCTCCGAGGGGGGGTCAAAGCCTCTATTTCACAGAATAGCAAAGGAGAGATAAACGTCGAGCGGATAGAGACCAAGAAACAAAAATTGACAGAATAGAGGGTGGTGGAATGTGACGGAGCGGGAAATCTGCATCATGTACCGGGAGGCAAAGAACCAAAACACACAAATTCAGATACTTGCAGACTTGAGCAGCATGAGCAGGATTGAAATAATCAAGATTTTAGTGAGAAACGGTGAAAAACTTCCCTCTCGTGCAATCAATCAGCTATATAAGCGGTTAGACACTTTAGAGGCTCAAATTTCAGAGCGTGAAAAGGAATATCGGGAAATAGTGCAAGCATTGAACGGTGGGAAGAAATAAGCAGGAGGAAAGAAGATGGCGACAGGATATAGCGTCATGGACGCATTAAACAAAAACAGCAAAGCAGGGGTTGACGAATCACCGAGGGCGAGATTCCGGACAAAGGACATTTCAATTTTCAAGATGTACCGGAATAAGCTGAACTTTTATGATTTAGCAGATATTGAGGAACTGGCGGGCGACATTCTCATGTATGGTCTCAAACAGAATCTTGAGGTCGTATTTGAACCGAACGAGCAAGGGGAATATAGGATTGTAGCAGGTGAGAGGCGGTGGCTTGCCCTCAAGCACCTTGTCGGGCAGGGGTACAAAGATTTTGAGATTGCCACATGTAAGCTGACAACACCGCAGGACGAGGACGAGGAGCAGGTTGAAATCATCATCGCCAACGCATACCGGACAAAGTCAGTGAAAGACATCATTGAGGAGGAGCAGCGGTTGAAAGCGTGTCTCGAACGCATGAAAGCGGACGGGAAGAAAATCAAGGGATATGACCTCAAGTCGGGTCGTCTCCGTGATGTCATTTCCTCAATGCTCAAGATGTCAAAGACGAAAATCGCACAGGTCGAGAGCATCAGCAACAATCTGATTCCGGAGTTCAGAGAGGAACTCAACAATGAGCGTCTCACATTCTCCGCTGCTTATGAATTGAGCGGGATGTCTGAGGAACAGCAGCAGGAGGCACTTGAGAAATACAAAGAGACCGGAGAACTGTCCTATACAGAGATTAAGGACATGAAAGCAGAGGGGCAGCAGGTAAAAGAGGCAGCAGGGCAGCAGGAGGACGTGTCACAATCTGACATCGGCATGAATCCACCGGAGGAGTTGGAGACCGAGGGCGAAAACTGGGAGCGGACAGCATCGGGAGCGTATGTCGGTGTTGATATGGCAGCAGGTGAGGACTATCAGACACCGCATCCGGAGGGAATCACATCACTCTGTTATTCCTGCACGGAATACGAGACATGCAATGTCAAGACCGGAACGTGTACAAAGTGCGACCAGTACAAGAACAGAGCGGAGGCATACAAGACCGACGAACAGCGGTATTCGGAGGAGCAGGACAGAATCGACAAAGAAACCGCAAAGAAACTCCGTGAACAGGCAGACGAGGAGCGGATGAACAATCTCCCGTCAGATACAAAAGAGAACGGTCAGAAAGTGCATCACATCAAACTGGGAGCATCATTTTTCGGGGAGGTCGAAAGAGGCGAAAAGACATTTGAACTCCGCAAGAATGACCGTGACTATAAAAAGGGCGACATTCTTGAAATGATGGAGTTCAAGGACGGAAAGAACACCGGACGCACGGTCAGAGTTCTCGTGACATATATCCTCACAGAGTTCGCCGGACTTGAGGAGGGATATTGCATCATGGCGACATGTCTCTTGAATGAGAATGGTGAGCCTCTTGAGAGGGCAGACATTAAACAGATTTGTGCAGACATTAGAGCGAACGGTGACGGGTACATCGAGGGCGGTGACGAATACATCATGATTGACAATGCGGTCGGAATCATTAAAGGAGGCGGTCTTGAATGATAAAAAGAAAGATATTTTATTCGGTAGTGCAGGAAAACAATATTGTCAGACCTAGGAAACAAGACGGGTATGAGATTGCTGTTGACGGGATAAAGTTCAATGCCTATAAGAGCATGATTGACGGTAGGGTATATATATTAGACCCGAAAAACGGAATTGCAGTTTTCACATTTAGCGATGACACAGACACGGACGCTTTACCGCATCACGAACTCGTTGAAAAAGCAAAGGACGAATTTATAAAGCGAGGAGTTTTTGAAAGATGGAAAGAACAATGTGACAAGGAAAGCTATCAGTTGACAAATAAAATGTTCAACGCATATAAGAAAGCGGAATCACTGCGGGAGCAGCAAAGGGAACTCGTGCAAAAAGAAATCGAGGAGGGCAGGAGGCAACAGGACGATGAAAAGGAAGTATAAAATATTAGACCTATTCTGCAAAGCGGGAGGAGCTGCGGAGGGTTATCACCGAGCAGGATTCGAGGTTGTGGGGGTCGATATTGTCGAACAACCAAACTATCCATTTGAGTTCGTCTGCATGGATGCAATCGAATATTTAAGGACGCATGACCTGTCGGAGTTTGATGCGATTCACGCATCGCCTCCATGCCAAGCACATACAAAAGCAAAGGCATTGTCAAAGGGCAGGAACAACGGAAAATATGGTCATCACCTCGATTTTATCCCGCAGACAAGGGAAATTCTGTTGAAAATCGGAAAACCGTTCATCATCGAAAATGTGGACGGAGCACCGCTTGAAAATCCGATTGCACTCTACGGGTCACAGTTCAAGAATTTGTACACGCAGAGAAAGCGTCTTTTTGAGAGCAATATTGAACTCCGGACACCGGACACTCCAATGGTTCAGAAAAAGACACCGACCGCAGGAAACGGATTCGGAGAGGACGGATTCATTGCGATATGCGGGAGCGGAGGAGTTCGGGGAATGAATAGCAGACAGATTCCTCTATACTGGGGATTCGCACTGGGGGGGATTGACTGGATGACAAGAGCGGAACTTGCAGAGGCTATCCCTCCGGCATATACGGAGTTTTTAGGGAAACAGTTAATTGAGTACATAAAAAAGCAAGAGGAGGCATTTTGACAATGAACAAAAGCAGCTTAAAGGCAGTATTCATCAATGCGAAAGCAGCAGGGGCAAAATATATCGGGGTAAAGATTGAGACAGAGGGTAGCAGTGAGCCGGAAATCATCATAAACCCGCAGGGGAATTTTGATGCAAAGTTCGCCTATTACATGGACGCATACGATGACGAACTGGTGTTGATTTCTGCAAAAGGAAAGAAAGACATCAGAATCACCGGAGCAGCACACGGAAAGTCGTTCGAGGACATCCAGTCACAGCTTGCGGAGGCGACCGCAAAAGGATGGAAACGTCAGATTGCGGATGCAATAGACAGAGTGGTTGACAAGGCACTCAAAGAGACACCACCGGAGAACGAGGAGGAGCGTCTGCAATGCGAGGGAATGAGGGAGGCAATCAAAGGGATGTTCCTCAATGAAAGCCGGACAGCAACAGAGGCGAGATTCATTTCAGAGAATATCGGGAAATATGAGGAGATATTCGAGACCTGCATGAGCGGTGATGACCTTGCGTTCAAAAAAGGACTGGTCGAGTTGCAGCGGTTACAGAACGAGGCTATTTTGCGGGAGGATTGCAATGAATAAGGTCATTTTGATGGGTCGTCTGACAAGAGACCCCGATGTCAGATACACGCAGAGGAACAGTTCGCAGGAGCAGACCTGCATCGCACGTTATACACTGGCAGTTGACCGGAGATTCAAAAGAGACGGTGAACAGTCAGCGGATTTCATCGGATGCGTCGCATTTGGACGGGATGCGGAGTTTGCGGAAAAGTATTTCAGACAGGGAACGAAAATCGTCATCACCGGACGGATTCAGACAGGTTCATATACGAACAGGGATGGTCAAAAGGTCTACACGACCGACATCATCGTCGAGGAACAGGAATTTGCGGAAAGCAAAAAGGCAGCAGGGCAGCAGGACGCACAAAGCACCGCATATCCGGCAGCGGGAGACGGATTCATGAACATTCCGGACGGGATAGACGAAGAACTCCCTTTCAGTTAGGAGAGAGGGTGGGTTGTGACATGAAATTTGCCGAAAAGGTGAAAAACATCATTTCAAAGCTG
>ENA-OZUY01000394-OZUY01000394.1-human-gut-metagenome-genome-assembly--contig:-NODE-394-length-16993-cov-8.229602_pt1 | contig 16993 bp, 8 predicted proteins | sample MGYA00243443_ERZ654041 | MGnify/ENA primary metagenome ERZ654041 (study PRJEB26926, sample SAMN06164880) | human gut metagenome | biome: ENVO:00009003; feature: ENVO:2100002; material: ENVO:00002003... | reverse complement strand
AATCTTTTTTTGTTCTTTTTTTATGAAGGTCTGTGTGGATTTTCCGGAATACAGCCCAGATTTCATCACGGAAGAACAGATTCAACTCTGCCCCCAAAAGCAGGATATACATACAGATATACAGCCAGAGCATTGCGATGACCATGCCTCCAAGATTTCCATACATATACGTATTGATTCCAAAATAAGTAAGATAGGATGAAAATGCCGCTGATAACAATACCCAGCAGACAGTTGTGAATACCGCCCCCGGTATTGCTGTCTTCAAACGCAGATGATTATCCGGCAGACGACAATAGATCAGTAAAATAACTGCAAATACCAGCACCGGCGCAGTTAACAGTCTGGAATAAAAGAAGATCTTCTCGGAATAATCCACCCAGTTTGTCTTTGCAAGAATATCTTCCATGATCGTATTGCCAAGAACGTATACACCGACCAGTGCGATCAGCATCACGCAGAATATCAGCGTATATAATGCATTTGTCAGTCTTCGTAATATATAATTCTTGGTATCCTTCGTCCGATCCATAAAATTGAGTCCTCGTTCGATCGCCATCGTTCCTTTTGCCGCCGACCAGACTGCTACGACTGCTGACACGATCATCGTCGTTCCAACCTGCGTACTGTAGATTTCATCGACCATAAAGCTGAGTGTCTCTGCCATCTTTCCCGGTATCATCTCCGCTACCAGCTCTATAAACTCCGCCTGTGTTACCGGAAGAAAACGAATGCCGATCAGGAGCATCATTGCAAATGGAAAAAAAGAAAGCAACAGAAAGAAAGCCGCCTGTGCCGCAAACGCAGACAACTGATTATCCTTGTTGATCCTCATTGCTCCCTGAACCATCCGTACAACTGTAAGATTCTGGATCCATTCGATTTTCTCTTTCACCCGGTTTACTTTATTCTTCATTTGTTTTATTTCCCGTTTCTCTCAATTTCTCAAGTTCTGTTCCATTATAATAATGAGACAGGATCTCCTCATATCCATATCCTGCTTCTGCCAGATCATTTGCCCCGTTCTGGCTCATGCCGACTCCGTGACCAAAGCCGCCACCATGCAATTGATAATTTCCCTCTTTATCCTGCGTAATATAAAAATACGCACTTGGCAGCAGATCAAAACCTGATGTTTCACTTCCATCCTGTTTCCGGATCACAACATCCGGCGAACAGAGAAGTTCACGTATCTCCATCTGTCCTTCAATCGTAACAGAACTCTTTTTCCCGTATAATACCATATTCCGGGCAATTCCGCTATTTCCTCTTTTCGTGATCCGGACTTTCTCAATCTCTCCGGTCTGATCTGTGATATCTGCACCCGCAAGTGTCTGTATCTGATCTGCCGTCAGCGTAACCTGCCAGCGGTAAAATGGTTCTTCTTTCTCAATACTGTTCACATAGACCGTCTGATCGATAAATGCACGGAATACCTCTTCCGTTGACAATCTGCCATCCCCTATCTGAAAATATCCATGATCGAGCATAACAGTTGCATCTCCTAACCGTTTCCGATCCGCCTCTGTATAAATCTCCAACTGATCATTCAGATAATCTAACTTCTCTCCACCCCAGACGTCATCATTCCGGCATGTCGTTCCACAGGAGGTTGAAAAGAAATATGCATTTACCACATCCCCGTCATTGGTCAGAATCTGTCCCTTGGTTTCCTGTACTGCATGAATCGTTTTCTCTGTTTCAAATACATTGTTATATACCTGACTGGCAGTTGTGTCATCCAGATCCGCCCCATATTCTTCAAATGCACCATCCTGGATCCTTCTAACTGCATAGCTTCTTGCACATACCGCCTGTGCCTTCAGCGCCTCTTTCTCATATGAGGAAGGCATCTCACTGGAAACAACCGCATACAGGTATTCCTCAAACGCCAGTTCGTTTACAATACAGTATTTATTTTCCTGTTTTTTTATCTGCAGCTTTCCCCGATAGGACGGTGCTCCTTCTGATTTATGAAGACTCTCTACTGTCAGTTTTCCCTGTTTTTCCGGAATGATCGTCAGGGAAACCGGATCTGCGTCCCCGGTAAGCTCTGCCAGATCAATCTCCGTTCCTTTCTTATAGCTTGTTTCTGTTTGCCCGCAGATAACACGAAGATCCGAATCACTGCTCACCCGGACTTCTGACTGCCAGTAGCTTCCGTCATCGGACAACAGAACACGGATCGTATCTGGCATGTTCTGCTCCGACAAAACAGGAAGCTCCGCTGTATGATCGGTCTGCATGGCTTCCCGTGCCTGTTTATCTGCCTGACTATCCGACTCTTTTACAACACCGGCACCTGCTGAATCCCGAAGATTTGATAATATGGAAATATCGGTCTGCTTATATTCATCCGGTATTTCTTCTTTTTCTTTTACAGCATATTTTCCTGCATAAATGATCAAAACGACCAACAGGATCATCACACAAAAGGTTAAAAATTTTAAAAAATTTTTCATAAAATTCCAGTTCCTGTGACATAATTTATTTATACATGTGCTCTGCTGCACATATATATCGAAAGAAAAAGCAGCATCATAGATGCTGCTCTCTTTATCATTTGTTGAAAACTGAAATGCGTTCCTGCATTTTGAGTCCTAGCCAATGCTAGGTGGGCAACCGCAACTGAATCTCTGCCTTCCACGTTTGAAGAGGCCTGACATCGCAAACAGCAATATAGGAATCCCTTTTATTCAAATGTAGGTTCAAAATCGCAAGAAGCTTAGTACATCTCAGCTTTAACGTAATTATACTATAGGCATACTACTCATGCAAGACCTAAAATTTGGTTATTGCCTTCATTTTTTCAAATAGAAGAATTGAAAAGGAATGGCACTCTGTAGTATAATGTGTTGTAGGTATGAATTTTTTTATTGCATTTTATGCAGATCCAATCAATAATATGGCAGGTAATGAACTATGATCAAATCGATTCTGACAGTTGTTTTTGGCATATTACTTCTTCTTGCATTTATCGCTCTGATCGTCTGGTCTGTCCAGGTATCAAAGGAAAAAATGGCAAACAAACGAAGCCGCCGGACAACTGCTGTGAAAAAGAAATATGAAGAGGCACTGGAAGGTGACACAGAGGCCGATATGGGTTACTGGTATAACAAAGAGGATATGGACGATGGCGATGCGATCACCCGTCTCCGCTGCGAACATCATTTCAACAAACTGGAAGAATGTATCAATGATCTGGTTGTGGAAATGTATGACTGCGGTCTGGTGCGAACCGAAGAGCTCTATATGATCGCATACGGAATTGAAGCCCTGACACCGGACTCTCCTGTATTCCATATAACAGGCGTATCCTCGGATGATGACGATGCTCCAGTCACCTCGCTTCCTCCGGTATCGACAGATGCACAGCGCAAGATCTATGAACGCTGGACCAGCTATGTAAATGCATTGCTGCAGCTTGTTGAGATCAGGACTTCAGAGGACAATAAAAAAGCGATCATTGACGGCCTTATGACCTACGGTCGTAAGAATCTGTTAACCCTGCTCTATAGTCCTGAATAAAAATATAGTAGAAGAATTAAGAATTAGAAAGACACATATATGGAACTTATAAAACCAACTTTATCGCAACTTGACATTTTAACTCCGTATCTGAGAGGAACCAGTATCAGAGACTGTGGTTTCTGTCCTGGAAATGCCATCTTATGGGCAGAGGAATACCATGTATCCTATACAATTCTCTCTGGTATGCTTGTATTTATATCAGAAGAAGGCGGAAAACCTTCTTCTTTTACGTTTCCGCTCGGCAAAGGCAAAGATTTTGTGAAAGATCTTCAGGATCCTGTCTATCTTCAGAATGCAAAAGCCGTATTTGAAGAAATCTGTGCCTGGTTTCAGTCAAAGGGTGTAACCCCCTGTGTCCACTGTGCGACACTGGAAATGTATGAAATCATCTCCGGCTGGTACGGCAAAAACTTCTCTTATACTCTGGATCCAGGTGATTTTGACTATATCTACACGGTAGAAAAGCTGACCGGTCTGCGTGGAAAGAAGCTGCATGGCAAACGGAATCATATCAACAGCTTTCTGCGTAATTACCCGGATTATGAATACTATACGATCACAGATGAGCACATTGATGCCTGTCTTGCAGTCGCCAGATACTGGGTGGAAAAACACGATGTCCTGCAGCCGGATCTTGCAGAAGAACATGCTTATGAATATAATATCATCCGGAAAGCTCTTGCAAACAGGAAAAAACTTCAGATGACCGGAGGAATCATCTACGTCAATCACATCCCATCTGCATTTACCTTAGGGGAACCGCTGACCGCAGATACCTTTGACGTACATTTTGAGAAAGCAGATGACAGTATTGACGGCATCTATCCTATGATCAATCAGTCATTTGTCACGCATGAGCTTCAGGCTTATACCTATGTAAACCGCGAAGAGGATCTCGGACTTCCCGGACTTCGTAAGTCTAAGATGTCCTACGTTCCGGATATCCTCTATAAAAAAGGAATCATTCAGTTAGCTGAAATCTGACAGCACTACTGAGTAATTGATAGAACAAAAGAATGGAGAGACAAAAATGAAAAAAGAAAATTGTATCGTAGCTCAATCCGGCGGTCCTACCGCTGCAATCAACGCTTCTTTAGCCGGTGTGATCGATGGAGTTCGAAAATCCGGTAGTTTTACAAGAATCTATGGTTCTTTGCATGGTATTACCGGCGTTCTGGAAAATAATATGATGGATATGTCACTGATGGCACTCTCCCATTTTCCTATGTTGAATACACTGGAGCTTACACCAGCCATGTATCTTGGCTCCTGTCGTTACAAGCTCCCGGATTATACCGAGGATCCCGCTCCATATAAGCAGATATTTGAACGTTTTGAAGAATATGGAATCAGTGCATTCTTCTATATCGGTGGAAATGACTCCATGGATACAGTTTTAAAGCTCAGCAACTATGCCAAATCCATCCAGTCAGATGTTAAGATCATCGGAGTACCAAAGACGATCGACAACGATCTGTTTGCAACCGACCATACACCGGGCTTTGGCTCTGCTGCCAAATATGTGGCTTCCACCGTATTAGAGATTGCACATGATGCTTATATCTATAAGATTCCGGCAGTTATCATCATCGAAATTATGGGTCGGGATGCCGGCTGGCTGACTGCATCTTCCGCTCTGGCCAGAACGACCTACAGTCAGGCTCCGGATCTGATCTATCTTCCGGAAGTTGCATTTTCAAAAGAACAGTTCTTAGCCGATGTTAAAGATAAACTTACAAAACAGAAAACGGTTATTGTTGCTGTTTCGGAGGGTATTCACGATGCTGACGGCAACTACATCAGCTCAGATTCTGCTGTTGCAGACAAATTCGGTCATGCACAGTTAAGCGGTGCCGGCAAGGCTCTGGAATATCTGGTTCGTGATGAAATCGGTGTTAAAGTACGTTCCATCGAGCTGAATGTATTACAGCGTTGTGCCGGTCATATTGCATCCAGAACCGATATTACAGAATCTTTTTCTCTTGGCCAGGCAGCAGTCAAATATGCTGCTGAAGGCAAGACCGGTATCATGGCTGCGATCGAACGAATCTCAAACGATCCGTATCAGTGGGTGATCAAATCCGCCGATGTTGCTGATATTGCAAACGAAGCAAAATCCGTTCCGGTTGAATGGATCAATGAAGCAGGAAATGATGTCACAGACGAAATGATCGACTATCTTCGTCCTCTGATCATCGGTGAGGTTTCATTACAGTATAAAGATGGACTTCCTGTATATCTCCCGGTCGATCACTTATTACATTAATTGCCTGTATATCAAAAAATACGATCAAAAATCCATGCGCCCGGTGAATTCATCAAGATAAACAATGCGCATGGATTTTTTTGTATAAAACGCACAACGTATGAAAATATGTCAAAAAAAACTTACTTTTAATTTGCAAATCGTTGTTTTTATGGTCATAATTTGTTCATAATTTATCGTTATTATATAGACAGTTCTTAATTCATAATTTTTTCTTTGTTGTTGAAGATATTAGATAAGCCCTTTTCTTTTGAGAAGGGCTTATTTAATTTATACGGACTGCGCATATTTCCTATAGCTCTGTCCTTTCTTTCACGAATATTTATTTCGCCTCAAGGATCTCATGCACAATATGCCCAACAGATTCAAAAGCCTAAGATAACAAAAGCAGGATATCCTCACTCCTTATCGGAGGTATTGGATATCCTGCTTTTTACTGTTCCCATGCTCCGAAAATATCGGTCATGTTCACAAAATCCTTATATTTATTTTACTGTTACAGTACATTTTGCAGTTTTCTTGCTGCCATCCTTTGCCTTCACAGTAATTGTTACTTTTCCCTTCTTCTTAGCTGTTACAAAACCACTTGCAGATACCGTAGCAACTTTGTTGTTTGAAGATTTCCAGGTTACAGCCTTATTGGTTGCTGACTTTGGTCCTACTGTTGCCTTTAACAGATATGTTCCCTTCTTCTTGATCGTAACCTTTTTCTTATTCAGTTTGATCGTCTTAACCGGATTTGCAACGGTTACAGAACAGGTTGCGTAAACATTGCTTCCATCCTTCGCAGTACATGTAATCGTTACACGACCTGCTTTCTTAGCAGTTACAACACCCTTTGAGCTTACTGTTGCAATCTTTTTGTCTGAAGACTTCCAGGTTACAGCCTTGCTGGTTGCATTCTTTGGTCCAACCTTTGCTTTTAATGTATATTTCTTACCCTTTAAGATTGTTCTCTGCGTCTGATTCAGTTTGATGGTCTGTACCGGATTTACAACCGTAACACTACAGGTTGCGAATACGCCACTTCCATCCTTTGCTTTACATGTAATAACTGCCTTTCCTGCTGCCATTGCAGTAACCTGACCATAAGATGTTACCTGTGCAACCTTTGCATTTGAGGAGCTCCACTCTACAGTAGCCATATTCGCATTTTCCGGTAATACCGTCTGTGTTAAGGACTGTTTATTGCCCACAAATAATTTCATTGTCGTTGCATCTAACTTGATTGATGTAACTCTCTGCTTAACCGTTACACGGCAGGTTGTCTTAGCACCCATTCCGTCTGCAGCACTACATGTGATTACGGCTGTACCTCTTCCAACCGCTGTGATCATACCCTTCTGATCTACTTTTGCGATCTTCTCATCGGAAGATGACCATACAACCTTCTTATTACCTGCATTTGCCGGTAATACAGATGCTGCGATCGAAGCTTTTTCGCCTGCATTGATCTCAACTGCTGTCTTATCCAGTGTGATATTTGTGATCTGCTGTACAACTGTGACTTTAATTTCTTTTTCAATATTACTTCCATCCTGTGTTGTACATCTTATCGTTGTTGTTCCCGGTGCAACACCACGGATTCTTCCGATCGTATATGAGATTCCATCTACTGTCATTGTTCCACCCGAAACGGTTGCAATGGATGTATCATCCGATGACCAGGACAGTGTCTTTTTGGTTGCTGTATCCGGTGTTACCTTTGTTTTTACAACCGTATCTTTATCAATATATGCGACTACATTTGTCTGATCAACGGTAATATCTTTTGCAAGTTCATTAATTGTAAGATTAAACTGTGACTGTTTACCGCTTCCATCAAGAGCCTTGCAGTAAATGATTACTTTACCCTGCTTTAATGCGGTGATCGTTCCATCAGCAGCAATTGCTGCAATGTTCTCATCCGAAGATGACCACTCTACATCCGGATTACTTGCATCTGCAGGCATAACATTTGCTGTTACTTTCATCTTCTCTCCGGAATTCATAACAGTTCCTTCTCTTACAATCTGAATTCCGGTTACTCTCTGTATAACTGTAATCTTGCACTCGGTTGATATACCATCTGCAATCGTACAGGTAATAATGGCTTCTCCCGGTGCTACTGCACTTACAATACCCGTGGTTGTTCCTACGGTTGCTACCTCCGGATTACTGCTGCTGTATTTCGGTTTAAATAAAGATGTATCTTCTGCCTGGATCTCTGCAATAAGTGTTACTCTTCTTTCCTCTGCAGTTGCTCCCTTGATCAGGGTATATTCTGTGTGATTTAAGGTTACACCATTTGCACTTGTATATACTGTGATCTCTGCTCTTGCATATATTCCCTGATTTGCCTTCAGCTTACAGAATATAGTAGCAGTTCCTTCAGAAATTGCTGTTACCTTACCATTCTGGTCAACCTGCGCTACGGTTTCATCACTGGATGACCATACAAGTTCTTTGTTTGTTGCGGTATCCGGTGTTACTGTTGCTGTGAATGTCTTAGATACACCTGTGAACATCGTTGTCTTCTGTTCTGACAGTGTTACACCTTCGCCCATCTGGGAAACATTTACCTTTAACACTGTATCTACACCTGAATCCTTTGAAATACAATGTAAGTATACTGTACCTGCCCCCTTTGCTGTCAACACGCCTGCATTGGTACAGGTTGCAACTTTATAATTTGATGCGCTGTCTTTATCTGCTGTTGTTGTAACCTTATAAGTAACGCCTGAATACTCTTTGTCTGCTACGCCTTCATCTGTATAGCAGGTTGCTGTAAGTGTTTTTGTTTTCAGGTCATCGCCAACCCAGCTTCCTGCTACCAGGTCGATCGTATCACCATCATTATATTCAACATTCTGTTTGTCTTTTAATACAACCTTTGTTACCGGCTTATGACAGTTGATCGTCATATAAGCTCTTGCTTTGTTATTGATATTTACATAAAGGGTTGCTGTTCCTGCACCAACACAGGTAAGCGTACCATCATTATCTACCTTGAATACCTTTTGATCACTGGAGCTCCAGGAAATGATATCCTTGGAATATTCGTTTTCCTTCTTATCCTTTGCAACTAATGTTGTGGTATCACCCACACGAAGGCTTAACTCTGCATTTCCACTGTTCACAATACTGCCATTTGAGGTATACCATACAATTAAGGATAATGGATTATCCACAATTAATTTAAACTTTGCTGTCTGTTTTCCAAGTCCGATATAGTAGCTGTATTCAACATTCTGTGTCTCTTCATTGGTAACGTCTGTATATAAGGTGTATCCCTGAAGTGTTGCATTCTTGATCAGATTATTACCATTCTGATCCGTCGTACGGATACATGCATATCCGATCGTATCATCCTTACGGTCTACACCGGAATACTCTGACTGATATCCATCGGCTACCAAATCCGCCATATTAAAGATGTAGTTTGGCTCTGAAAGAGAAATATGTCTGCTGTTATTTGTACAGGAGAACTCACCCTCCAACAGTCCAGGACAGGAAGATACATCGATTGCAACCAAAGCATTATTATCCAGCTTCAATGTAGTTAAACCTGTATTATTCTTAACGTCAATTCTCTGTAACCGGTTATTCGAAAGATCCAGCTCTGTCAGTGCTGTGTTTTTGCTCACATTGATCTCCATGAGCTGGTTGGAATTCAGATCCAGCTTCTCCAGTAACGGATTCTTTGTAACATCGATCGTGCTTAACTGCATAGCTCCAAGATTCAGATATTTCAGGACTGCATTCTTGCTGACATCCACAGACTGGATACTGTTATTGGACAGGTTCAATGTTTCCAGACTGGATTCTTTGGACACATCGATCGACTTGATCTTATTTCCTGCTACACTCAGTGTCAGTAGTGACGTTGCTCCATCCATATTTAATACATCTATGGAGTTATCATCTGCGATCAGTGTCTTAAGGCCGGTATCACCTGTAACATCCAGTTCTTTGATCGCACCCTGACCACCCGACAACATATGGGAACAATCAACATAGGCTAATTTTGTATGATCCGCACTGTTGCTTGATATATCTAACGTCTGCAGCTTTGTCATGCTCTGACAGTGCAGGAATTCCAGATTCGTGTTCTTGCTCAGATCCAGTACCGACAAAGCGTTGTAACCAACATTCAACCGCACAAGTGCCGGCAGCTTTGACAGATCGATTGAAGTCAACTGGTTTCCATATACATTTAATTCTTTCAGAGCTGCATAAGTCGTCTGGAATGTGATATCTGTGATCTGATTATAGGAAAGATTAACAGAAGCAAGCTGTTCTGCTTTCTTTGGTAATGTAAATGTCGTCAACTGGTCGCTCGATGCATTAATAGATTTCAGATTCTCCAGATCCGCTACATCCAGACTTCCAATTGCCTGACCGGAACAGTCCAGATATTCCAGTGACGTAAATACATCCACGCCTGCAAGACTTGATATCTTCTTTGAATATGTACTGATACTTACATTCAGTGATGTTACCGCATCAATTTCTTTTTCTGACAACGTGCCATCTTTATTTGTATCAAAATTCGATGATACATATGACCGAAAGTTCGCGTCGGTAAATGTCGAATTGATATCTACATCTCCCGTTGCAGCGACAGCTACCGGACCAATTCCGGCAAACGACTGGAATACCAGCGCAAACCCTAGTGCCGCTGAGATAAATTTCTTACCTTTTCTCATAGTTTACTCTCCTTCTTTTTACTCATCTGCCTGATTTTGTTCTGTTAAAACATCGTTCCGGGCAGAATTCACCTAGATAACATCTATTTTAAACGCCCCCGGTTTTTCTGTCAATAAGTATAAAAGAAAACCCAAAAAATTAGAAAATTTGCACATATTTAACAGAAAAAACTGCCATGCAGACATCCTCACTCCGGACATCTGCATAACAGTTTCTTCTATAAATATATTTAGCTGTTCAGGTTTGTATATCCAACCAACATCGAATCTACTGCAACAGCAGCTTCTCTACCTTCATGGATCGCCCATACGACCAGCGACTGGCCTCTGTGCATATCACCTGCAACAAATACCTTTGGCACATTTGTTGCATAGGACTTCGGACATGCAGTCTTCACATTCGTACGTTCATTTAATTCTACGCCAAAGCTGTCTGCTACATACTTCTGGCTGCCAAGAAATCCGGCTGCGATCAGAACAACTTCACAGTCGATCACATACTCACTGTCCGGTACCTCTGTCATATTCATACGGCCGGTCTTTGGATCCTTCTGCCAGTCAAGTTTTACGCACTTGGCTCCCTTCACATTACCATCCTTATCCTTTAAGAACTCCTTAACGGTCGTCTCATAGATACGAGGATCGTGTCCGTATACTGCAATTGCTTCCTGCTGACCATAATCGGTCTTGCAGACTCTCGGCCACTCCGGCCATGGGTTATTCTCTGCTCTCTGATCCGGAAGCTTCGGCATCATCTCAAGCTGGGTAACACTCTTTGCTCCTTCTCTGACGGCAGTTCCCACACAGTCATTACCGGTATCACCGCCGCCGATAACCAGAACATTTTTACCCTTGCAGTTCATGAACTGCTTATCTGCAAACTTTGAATTTACAAGACTCTTTGTCGTTGTCTTTAAGAAATCAACCGCAAAATAGATTCCCTTCGCATCTCTGCCTGCTGCCTTGATATCTCTTGGATTGGATGCGCCGCAGGCAAGTACAACTGCATCATATTCCTTTAACAGATCTTCTGCCTTTACATACTTCTGATTTGGATTCTTCAGATAGCCTGTGATCTGGTCATCCTTTGGATACGGTGACTTTGCTGCAGACTTTCCAGTTGCCACTTCCGTATTTAATATAAAGCGGATGCCTCGCTTTTCCATATATGCAATCTTACGGTCGATGACTTCTTTTTCCAGTTTCATATTTGGAATACCATACATCAGAAGTCCGCCCGGTCTGTCACTTCTCTCATATACAGTGACCTCATGTCCACGGCTGTTTAACATATCTGCCACCGCAAGTCCGGATGGGCCGGAACCGATCACGGCAACTTTTTTGTCAGTTTTTCCTTTTGGAGGCTGATCATTTACCAGACCATTTGCATAGGCATATTCAATGATCGCACGTTCATTTTCTCTTACGGATACCGGATCACCGTTAATATTACAGGTACATGCCTTCTCACAGAGAGCCGGACATACACGGCTGGTAAATTCAGGGAAATTATTGGTCTTGCTCAGTCTGGCATAAGCATGTTCCCAGTTGTCATTATAGATCATATCGTTCCATTCAGGGATCAGATTATTTAACGGACAACCGGATGCCATACCGCCGATCATCATACCTGCCTGACAGAATGGAACACCACAGTCCATACATCTGGCAGCCTGGATCTTCTGTTCTTCAAGACTTAATGGTATATGGAATTCATTGAAATTCTTAATTCTTTCTTCCGGAGCGATCTCTATACTGGTTTCTCTTTCATATTCTAAAAATCCCGTTGGCTTTCCCATATCTATTTACCTCCATTTTTAATCTTGTAGAATGCTTCGATCGTTGCCTGTTCACTGGTCAAACCCTTTTCTTCCATCGCAACAATGGTGTTCATCATCTTCTCATAATCCTTTGGAATGATCTTCTTGAATTTTGGAAGATACTCATTAAACTTATCCAGGATTCGTTTTCCAATCTCTGAATTTGTATAATTTACATGATCCATGATCATCTGCTTCAGTTCACCGATCTCATATTTGTCGGATACTGCTTCCACATGGATCATTTCCTTATTCAGACGCTTATACAGGTCATTCTCCATATCAAGAACATATGCGATACCACCACTCATGCCGGCTGCAAAGTTCTTTCCGGTGCGTCCAAGGACTACCACCTTACCACCTGTCATATATTCACAACCATGATCGCCGACACCTTCAACAACTGCGGTTGCTCCGGAGTTACGAACTGCAAATCGCTCACCGGCAACGCCGTTGATATATGCCTTTCCACTGGTTGCTCCGTAAAGTGCTACATTACCGATAATAATATTGTCTTCATGGACAAATTTTGCGGAACGTGGCGGATATACGATCAGCTTACCACCGGAAAGTCCTTTTCCGAAGTAATCATTGCTGTCTCCGACAAGCTCTAAGGTAAGTCCCTTTGGTACAAATGCACCAAAGCTCTGTCCACCTGCACCATTACATTTTACAAGGTAAGAATCATCCTCCAAGGTATCTCCATAGCGCTTTGTGATCTCTGATCCGAAGATCGTACCAACGGAACGATCGGTATTCACAACATCGATCTCGATACTCTTCTTCTGTCCCTTTTCAAGAGCAGGTCCAAGTTTCTTTAACAGAACACGCATATCGATCGTCTTTTCAAGCTGGAAGTCATATGGATGCTTCTCGTTATATTTGATCTTATTCTGAGGTGCGTCAATATATGGATTATTGATGATCAGTGACAGATCAACATTTCTGTCCTCTGCTCCCTTTCCTGCATATAACAAATCGGAACGTCCTACCAGTTCATCCACCGTTCTGACACCAAGCTTCGACATATATTCACGAAGCTCCTCTGCAATAAATTTCATAAAGTTGATGACATATTCCGGTTTGCCTTTGAATCTCTTACGAAGCTCCGGATTCTGTGTAGCGATACCAACCGGACAGGTATCCAGATTACATACCCGCATCATTACACAGCCCATGGTTACCAGCGGAGCTGTTGCAAATCCGAATTCCTCTGCACCAAGCATGGCTGCGATTGCAACATCACGTCCGGTCATCAGCTTACCATCGGTTTCAAGGATAACCTTGTTACGAAGATCATTCTTGATCAATGTCTGGTGTGTCTCTGCCAGACCAAGCTCCCAAGGAAGTCCTGCATAATGAATGGAGTTATTTGGTGCTGCACCGGTACCACCATCGTAACCGGAGATGAGGATAACCTGTGCTCCTGCCTTTGCAACACCAGCTGCAACTGTACCAACACCGGCTTCTGATACCAGTTTTACAGAGATTCTTGCATCACGGTTTGCATTCTTGCAATCGTAGATCAACTGTGCCAGATCCTCGATCGAATAAATATCATGATGTGGTGGTGGTGAGATCAGGCTGACACCCGGAGTAGATAACCGAGTCTTTGCGATCCATGGATATACCTTTCCACCAGGAAGATGTCCACCTTCACCCGGCTTTGCGCCCTGTGCCATCTTGATCTGGATCTCTTTTGCGCTGACCAGATATCTGGATGTAACACCGAATCGTCCAGATGCTACCTGCTTGATCGCGGAGCAACGGTTCTTACCGTCTTTTCCTATTGTTAATCGGTCGATCGACTCTCCACCTTCACCGGAATTGGATTTACCACCGATCGTATTCATTGCGATCGCCATACATTCATGTGCTTCCTGTGAAATGGAACCATAACTCATTGCTCCGGTCTTGAAACGTTTTACAATGGATTCTACCGGTTCTATCTCTTCCAGCGGAATTGGATTCTCAGCATATTTGAATTCCATCAGTCCTCTCAGATGGAATGGTTTTGTCTCATCTTCCAGACATGCGGTATATTGCTTGAACAGGCTGTAATCTCCTCTTCTGGTCGCCTGCTGCAGCAGGTAGATCGTCTGTGGATTATACAGATGCTCTTCCTTACCGCTTCTGAACTTATGTGCACCGATGCTTGTCAGTGCCAGATTGGTATCCAGGCCAAGCGGATCAAATGCAGATGAATGAAGGGCATCCACCGTCTTCTCGATCTCCTTGATACCGGAACCGCCTACGCAGCTTACTGTATTTGTGAAATATTTATCAACGACCTCTTTGGAAAGTCCGATACATTCAAAGATCTGGGATCCCATGTAAGACTGGATCGTTGATACACCCATCTTGGATGCGATCTTTACGATGCCATGCATGATCGCTGCATTGTAATCATCAACAGCCGCATTGAAATCCTTATTTAACAGATGACTGTCTACCATCTGTTTGATCGTCTCAATTGCCAGATATGGATTGACAGCACAGGCACCGTAACCAAGCAGGGTTGCAAAATGATGCACATTTCTAGGATCGGCACTCTCCAGAATGATTGCAACCGAAGTTCTCTTCTTGGTCCTTACCAGATGCTTCTGCATAGCTGAAACTGCTAATAAGGAAGGAATCGCAACATGTGTTTCATCGACACCACGGTCTGACAGGATCAGGATATTTACACCGTCACGGTACAGCTTGTCTGCTTCTACGAACAACCGGTCTAACGCTTTTTCCAGTGATGTATTCTTATAGTAAAGGATTGGAAGAACGCCGACCTTCAATCCTTCTACCTTCATGTTCTTGATCTTTAAAATATCAGTATTTGTAAGGATTGGATTATGGATCTTTAATACATGACAGTTTTCCGGCTTCTCTTCCAGAATGTTGCCATCCTTTCCAAGATATACGGAAGTTGATGTAACGATCTCCTCACGGATCGCATCAATCGGAGGATTCGTTACCTGAGCAAATAACTGTTTGAAATAGTTAAACAATGGCTTGTCACTGTTTGAAAGTACAGCAAGCGGAGTATCCGTTCCCATTGCACTGATCGCTTCTGCACCTTTTTCAGCCATTGGATAGATCGTATTCTTAAAGTCCTCAAATGTATAACCAAATGCTTTCTGAAGCTTTGCCCGTTCTTCATCGGTATATTCCTCTACACGGATGTTCGGGATCTTCAGGTCATTTAACTTGACCAGATTACTGTCGAGCCATTCACCATATGGTTTTGCTTTTGCATATTTTTCTTTGATCTCATCATCAGAGATCAGACGGCCGTTTACCGTATCAACTAAAAGCATACGTCCCGGTCTTAAACGATCCTTCTTTACGATCTTTGACGGATCGACCTCTAATACACCAACCTCTGAGGAAAGGATCAGGTAATCATCATCTGTTATATAATATCTGGAAGGTCTGAGTCCGTTACGGTCGAGCACTGCACCCATGATATCTCCGTCTGTGAACAGGATCGATGCAGGTCCGTCCCAAGGTTCCATCATCGTTGCATAATACTGATAGAAGTCCTTTTTCTCCTGACTCATAAATCGGTCATTCTCCCAAGGCTCCGGAATCGTGATCATAACGGCAAGTGGAAGCGGAATGCCATTTAATACCAGGAACTCCAGACAGTTATCCAGTCTGGCGGAATCGGAACCATTTGGATCAAGTACAGGCATAACCTTGTACATCTCATCCTGCATGATCGTGGATTCCATTGTCTCTTCTCTGGCGATCATCTTATCTTCATTTCCACGGATCGTATTGATCTCACCATTGTGACAAAGATAACGGTATGGATGTGCACGAAGCCAGCTAGGCGTTGTATTCGTTGAGAATCTTGAATGTACAAGTCCGATTGCTGATTCATAATCCGGATCCTGAAGGTCGTTATAGAACTTACGAAGCTCTCCAACTAAGAACATACCTTTATATACGATCGTCTTGCTGGAAAGTGATGGCACATAGGTATCATCGTTACTTTCTTCAAATATTCTTCTGACAAAATACAGCTTCCGGTCAAAATCAAGTCCTGCTTTTACGGTTGCCGGTCTCTTGATAAACGCCTGCATGATACATGGCATAACATCAATAGCTTTCTTACCGAGGATACCCGGAGTCGTCGGAACCATTCTCCAGCATAAGAACTCCAGTCCTTCTTTCTCAACAATAACCTCAAACATCTTCATTGCCTGTTTTCTTGACAGTTCATCCTGTGGAAAGAAAAACATACCAACACCATAATCCCGTTCCTTACCCAGATCATATCCAAGTTCTGCAACGGTTTTTCTGAAAAATTTGTGTGAGATCTGAAGAAGGATACCTACACCGTCACCGGTTTTTCCTTCTGCATCTTTTCCTGCTCTGTGTTCCAGATTTTCAACAATCTTTAACGCATTATTTACGGTCTCATGTGTCTTAATGCCCTTGATATTCACAACGGCACCGATACCACAGTTATCATGTTCATATTCTTCACGGTATAACCCTGGATTTGCTACGTTTCTGTTATCTTCCATGCTCGTTTTCCTTTCCAACTTATTGTCAGTGCCTGTTGAGATCCTACTGCCCGATCATCTGATAGTATTTCTCAAATACAGCTCTGTGCTTTTTATGATTTGTAATGATACCTGTCTCTTATACACATCTCCGAGCCCACGAGACAGGCAGAAATCTCG
>ENA-OZUY01000285-OZUY01000285.1-human-gut-metagenome-genome-assembly--contig:-NODE-285-length-20022-cov-9.778334_pt1 | contig 20022 bp, 12 predicted proteins | sample MGYA00243443_ERZ654041 | MGnify/ENA primary metagenome ERZ654041 (study PRJEB26926, sample SAMN06164880) | human gut metagenome | biome: ENVO:00009003; feature: ENVO:2100002; material: ENVO:00002003... | reverse complement strand
TATAAGAGACAGTACATAAATAGATTAAAAAATGATTAAAAAAAGGGGGGTAGAAAATTTTTTTTTAAGCCTTGAAAAAACACAATAAAAAGTGGTTTTTACAAGGAATTTTAAGTTATGATAACCTATTGTAAATAAAGTATAAAATATTTTTACCAGAGTGTGCGCGGATGGTAGTAAAAACAACATAAAAAACGATGTGCGGCGCAATAAAAAAAACAAAAAATTTTTTTTCAAACTCTTGTGCAAAAAATCTCGCAATAACAAATAAAAATATTATATCGGGCGAGACCGGCAAAATTGTATCCGGCGGGGCTGCTGCCGATTGCAAGGCGGCGAGGGCCGGGAAGAAGAAAAGCGCGAAAAACGTTCCGGGAAAATGATATAAAAAAACAGGAGAAAAAACACGAAAAAAACGGAGTGAAAAATATATAAAAAAACAGAGACAAAATGTATGGCGAAACGGGGCGGAAAACAGACGGAAAAAAACTTTTTTCCATACCGTTTGCCGGAAATGCATTTTAAAACATAACCATATTGATTTTAAAAGAAAAATACCGACGGAAAAAGTAAAAAAAGAATGACAATTTTCTTGCAATTTATTTGTTTTGTTTTTATACATAAAATGTAACCTATTTTTTGTTTTTATTTTGGAGTTATAGTTATGGCCGACACAGTTAAAAAACAAACTGTCAAATCTGAGAATAACGGACAGCCGCAGAGCTTTGCGGTTTTGAGTTCCTGCAACGGGGAGAATATGAAAAATTTACTTTCAAAAAAAGAGATGGACTGCATTATAAACGGCGATTATGAAAACGTCATGGCTGTGTTGGGCATTCATCGGGACAAGGGGAGCAAAGAAGTTTATATCCGCGCTTACAAGCCGAATACAAAGTCAATCGAACTGCTGGACGGAAACGGCAATTCGCTCGGGCTGATGGCCAAGCTGGACAAGAGAGGTTTTTACCAAATAAACCTCGGGGTTACAAATACGGACAATTTTACGCATAAATTTAAAATTACCAATGATAAAAACGAAACGTATGTTGAAGAGGATATTTACTCATTCCCGTCTATTTTGGGCGATATAGACGAGTATCTGTTTGCGGAAGGCAACCATCTGGACCTTTATAAAAAACTGGGTGCACACCTGATGGAAATCAACGGGGTGAAAGGCGTCGGCTTTTCGGTTTGGGCCCCGAACGCGAAACGGGTATCGGTTGTTGGTGCATTTAACAACTGGGACGGCCGCGTCAACGTTATGCGCAAACATTACAACTGCGGCGTATGGGATATCTTTATTCCGAATATCGGCGAGGGCGAACTCTATAAGTATGAAGTTAAAACGCAGGAAGGCTATATTCTGACGAAAAGCGACCCGATGGCATTTTATGCCGAAGTACGCCCGAAGACGGCGTCTGTCGTTTATGACCTCAACCACTACAAGTGGAATGACGGGGAGTGGATGAAGTATCGCGAAGCTTATAACAGCTTTGACCGTCCGACGAGCATTTATGAAGTTCATCTCGGTTCGTGGCGCAGAAAAGGGGAAAACGGTTCGGAATTTTTGACCTATCGCGAGCTGGCCGATACGCTGGTGCCGTATGTGATGAATATGGGCTTTACGCACGTTGAATTTCTGCCGGTATGCGAACACCCGTTTGACGGGTCGTGGGGATATCAGGTTACGGGGCTGTTTGCGCCGACATCGCGTTTCGGTACGCCCGACGACTTCAGATATATGATTGACAAATTCCACCAGGCGAATATCGGCGTGATTATGGACTGGGTTCCGGCACATTTTCCGAAAGACGGGCACGGGCTGATTGAGTTTGACGGGACACACCTGTATGAACATGCAGACCCGCGCAAAGGAGAACATAAAGACTGGGGAACGAAAATCTATAATTACGGCAGAACGGAAGTCAGCAACGTTTTGTGCTCCAGCGCACTGTACTGGCTGAAAGAATATCATATTGACGGGCTGCGCGTTGATGCGGTGGCGTCAATGCTGTATCTGGACTATTCGCGCAAGGCCGGCGAGTGGATTCCGAATATCTACGGCGGTAATGAAAATCTGGAAGCGATTGCGTTTATTCGCAAGATGAACGAACTGTGTTACGGCACCTGCCCGGGGATTATGACCTGTGCAGAAGAATCGACGGCATGGCCTATGGTTTCGCGTCCGACGTCTATGGGCGGGCTCGGGTTCGGCTATAAATGGAACATGGGCTGGATGAACGATACGCTGAACTATATCAGCAAGGATCCGATTTACCGCAAGTACGAACACGGGAAACTGACGTTTGGCCTGCTGTATGCGTTTAACGAAAACTTTATTCTGCCGATTTCGCATGACGAGGTTGTCCACGGCAAAGGGTCAATGCTGGGCAAAATGCCGGGAGACGAGTGGCAGAAGTTTGCAAATCTTCGCGCTTATTACGGCTTTATGTGGACGCATCCGGGCAAAAAACTTTTGTTTATGGGATGCGAATTCGGGCAGGACTGGGAATGGAATGCCAATGAAAGCCTGAGGTGGCATCTCTTGCAGTATCCGATGTATAAGGGAATGCAGAACTGCGTCCGGGATTTGAACCTGATGTACAAAGGCAATTCCGCCTTTTATGAAGAAGACTTTGACGGCAAGGGGTTTGAGTGGATAGACCATGCCAATGCGAACGACAGCGTGATTTCCTATATCCGCCGCGGCCATGACTACAACAACTATATGATTGTTATCAGCAACTTTACGCCGGTAGTGCGGCACGGGTTTAAAATCGGCGTTCCGGACAGCGGCGCTTATCAGGAAATCTTTAACAGCGACGATAAGAACTACTGGGGAAGCGGCGTTAAGAACGAGGGCGAACTGATTGCTTCTGACGAAGGAATGCACGGACGCCCGCATTCGATTGAATTGACGCTGCCGCCGCTTTCGACCATTGTGTTGAAGCATATCAGGTATTAATCCGGTGACGGGTTTTCTTTCCGCCGGTTTCGATTTATGGGGCTGGCGGAAAGAGTGTTTTTGAAAAGATACGGGAGGGCAAATGCCAGATATCAGAGTATGGGAAGGACGGGCGTATCCGTTGGGAGCAACGGTTGATGAATGGGGCGTTAATTTTGCCCTGTTTTCGGCGGGAGCAACAAAGGTCGAACTGTGCCTGTTTGACAAGAGCGGCGTTAAGGAAACGGCTCGCTACGAACTTCCGGTGCGCGAAAACAACATCTGGCATATTTACCTTGAAGGGGTAACGCTGGGACAGGTTTACGGCTACCGCGTTTACGGACCGTATGAGCCGGCAAAAGGGCGGCGGTTCAATCCGAACAAGCTGCTGATTGATCCGTATGCGAAAAAACTTATCGGCAGGCTCATCTGGCATAAGGCGATTTTCGGTTATGATACCGAAAGCCCGGACAAAGACCTGTCGTTTTCGACGCTTGACAGCGCACCGTATGTTCCGAAGTCGGTGGTTGTGGACAACGGCGATTTTGACTGGGAAGGCGATGTTCCGCCGCAAGTTGACCCGGCAAAGACGGTATTTTACGAATTGCATGTCAAAGGGTATACCAAACTGCACCCCAAAGTTCAGGATGCCAAGCGGGGCACATTTTCGGGGCTGGCAAGCAGGAGTGTCTGCGGGTATCTGAAATGGCTGGGCGTAACGTCGGTGGAACTGATGCCAGTCAATGCTTTTATGGCGGAACGCAATGCCGGTTTGAAAGACAATTTCTGGGGATACGAAACACTGAACTTCTTTGCTTTGGAACCGAGCTATATGGTTAGTGCCGATATCAACAATTTTAAGAAAATGGTTAAGCGGTTTCACGAAAGCGGGCTGGAGGTTATTCTGGATATGGTGTACAACCATACGCTGGAAGGCAATCATCTGGGGCCGACGCTTTGTTACCGCGGAATAGACAACGAGAGCTATTATACGCTCGACGGAACTAACAAACGTTACTATTACGACAGTACCGGCTGCGGGGCTTCGTTTAACTTGCAGAACCCGTATGTGCTGACGCTGGTTATGGACTCTATGCGCTATATGGTGGAGGAGATGCATGTGGACGGCTTCCGCCTGGATTTGGCGACGTCGCTGGCTCGGGTGAAACAGGAATTCAGCCAGAGCAGCGGCTTTTTGATGTCGCTGCGTCAGGACGAAGTGCTGCAGCTGGTCAAGATTGCGGCAGAACCGTGGGATGTCGGTATCGGCGGATATCAGCTCGGGGCTTTTCCGCCGGGCAGCATGGAGTGGAACGACCGTTACCGCGATGTTACCCGGCGTTTTTGGCGCGGAGACGAGAGACAGGTCGGCGAACTGGCAAGCCGCCTTTCCGGTTCAAGCGACATTTTCGGTCCGAGCCGCAGAACGATATGGAGCACGGTTAACTATCTGACCGTACATGACGGCATGACGCTGAACGATTTGGTCAGTTACAACCATAAGCATAACTATGCGAACGGCGAAGACAACCGGGACGGGACTGACGCAAACTGGAGCTATAATTCCGGGGTTGAGGGATTTACGGAAAACAAGGAAATTACGGAAAACCGCAAGCTGCGCCAGCGGGCGATGATGAGTACGCTGCTGCTTTCTTTCGGCACGCCGATTATCCGTTCCGGCGACGAGTTTCTGAATACGCAGTTCGGCAATAACAATGCTTACTGCCAGGATAATATTATTTCGTATATGGTCTGGGACGCCATCGGCAATGAGGAAATCGCGAACGTCCGTTTTGTGAAGAACCTTATCCGGCTGCGGCGGAAAATGGGAATTTTTAACCGCAAGGGATTTTTTACCGGTACGGCGGCGGACAACAAACAGGGAATTAAAGACCTGGCTTGGTTTACGGAAAAAGGCAGCGAGTTTACGAGCGGCGATTGGTATCAAATCAGCCGGAAGTCTTTGTCATATATGGTTGCAGCGCGTGACAAAATGTTTATGGTCATCCTCAATGCGCATGCTAATAACTTAAAATGGAAGTTGCCAAATATCAAAAAATCCTATAAATGGAATTTATTGTTGGACAGCTCCGGCAGGTTTGAGGCAGACGATGTTGCGGCGGGGGCGGAGATATGGGTTCCGGCGTGGTCGGTACTTTGTTTTGAGATAAAAAAGTAGGGAGACGATAATGAATGAACTTTTGAAGGAGCTTGCGGAGAAACTGGGAATCAGCACCAGTTTCACGTATGGCTGCGGCACAATTAAAACCAGCGTGGTCGGCGACGACGTTTTGCGCTTTTTTATTGAGAGTTTGGGATACGGAGCGAAAAACGACGAAGAAATCCGGAAATCGCTGGAGCGTCTGGAAAAAAGACGGTGGCAAAAAGCGGCGGAATCCGTCTATGTCATGACTGTTGACGAACAGGGCTTTGATCTCGTTTTGAGCGAAGACGAAGCGAAAGGCGAAATCGAGGTGTCGTATGCGCCGGAAGGGAACGGAGATTTCAGCTGTCTGGCAGTGAATTTTTCAGAACAGGAACGGCGCGAGGAAGGGCATACGGCGTATGTCCGGCTGGCGGCGGCGTTGCAGGACAGGCTGGCGCCGGGATATTACGACGTTAAAATCAAAACGTCGCGCGGCGAGTACAAAACGCTGCTGGCAATTGCACCGAAAGAGTGCTACGGCCTTGATACGAAAGGCAAAGGAAAACTGTTCGGTTTTGCAATCCAGCTTTATTCGCTGAAGAGCCGCCGGAACTGGGGTGTCGGCGATTTTACGGATTTGGAGAGCATGGTGGATATTCTGGCCAACAGCGGCGGCGACGTCATCGGGCTTAATCCGCTGAACGTTTTGCTGCACGACTGTCCGGAATCGGCCAGTCCGTATGCTTCGACCAGCCGTTTGTTTTTGAACCCGATTTATATTGATGTTGAGAAAGTTCCGTTTTATGAGGAATGCGACAAGGATGGCCAGGCGATTTGGTTTGCCAAGGAAAAGGAGAATATTGACTATACGGCAATTTATAACGCCAAAATAAAGGCGTTGCGCAATATTTTCGCACGGCTCAAGGCGAACGAGGGAACGGATTATTACAAAGAGTTTGAGGCGTTTAAGGCGGCGGATACCGGCGAACTGCACCGGCTGGCGGTTTTTCAGACCATTTCCGAAGAAAAGAGCAAGGTCTGCAATCAGGCTTCCAAAGACTGGGAAGATGCGTTGAGTTCTTCTTTGGGCAGCGGTGTGGAAAAGTTTGCGGCGGAACATCTGTATGAAATCGATTTCTTTAAGTTTTTGCAATTTGAAGCCGACCGCCAGCTGAAAATGGTGGAGCGAAAAATTAAGGAACGCAACCTTGCGCTCGGGCTGTACCGCGACCTTCCGGTCGGCGTTTCCAAAGACAGCGCCGAAGTCTGGGGCGACAAGTATCTTTATATGCAGGGCAGCGGCGCGGGCGCTCCGCCGGACAATTATTTTCCGACCGGACAAAAGTGGATGCTGGGAGCGTTTAATCCGTTTGAGCTCAAGGAACGCTGCTACAAGCCGTTTATCCGCATTCTGCGGGCGAATATGCGCTATGCCGGTGCGGTCAGAATCGACCATGTGATGGGATTGTCGCGTTTGTATCTGATTCCGGACGACGGCAATGAAGGAACCTATCTGGCTTATAATGTCAAGGATATGTTCAATATTCTGGCGCTGGAGAGCTATTTGAACAAATGCGTGGTGGTCGGCGAATGCATCGGCAATGTTGCGGACGGGTTCAAAGAAATGCTGGCAGAACGCAACATCTATTCGCTGGGCGTTTTGTGGGTAGAAAGAAAAGACGATAACGGGACGCTGAAAACGCCGTCCGAATACGAGCGCAAATATTTTGCATCGGTAGGAACGCATGATATGCCGCCGCTCAAGGCCTGGTGGTACGGTACGGAAATCGGCATTATGAAAGATTTAGGGCTGTTTACGGACGAGGAAGCTCAAGGGGGCTACCGCTGGCGTGAGCATGAACGCCGTTTGCTGTTGCAGGCTTTGGACAGCGAGGGCGTTTGGCCGGAAGACAGATGGCGGAAATCCGATTATCTGTATGGCGACGGTTATCCGGAAGGGATTGAAGAGGCGGTTCATGCGTATATGTCGAAAACGAACAGCGAAGTCTTTATGTTGCAGCCGGAAGACATTTTCCAGTCGATGAAGGTACAGAACCTGCCGGGAACGGATATTGACAAGTATCCGAACTGGCGGAGCCGGCTGCCTGTCGATATTGAGGATATGGAACCGAGCGAGGCCTATCAGCGCAATATCAGGGCCGTAAAGAAGTGGCGGTAAGCTGACGGGCGGTTGCAAGGCTGCAGTCAACCACGAAAAGACGGCTTTTTCTGATGGCCGGCATTAAGGCATATTGGGCAGGAACAGGCGTTTCTGCCCGTTGCGGTATCTGAAGAAGGCGGAATACGGGGCACTTGACAATAGCTGAAAGCCGGGGCAGAGTACACAGCAGTATTTGGCGGTGCCGGAAAACCGGAATGGAAACAGAAAATGACGGAGCAGGGAATGGAACTTAAGGAAAAGGTCAAAGCCGGAATAGGCAAGACCGTAACATATTGGAAGCAATACGGGGCGGCGGCGGCCTTGTGGATAGACTTGATTGCCGTGGCTGTGCTGTATGCAATGATGACGGCGCATGTGCCGACGCAGAACGGCGACAATATCGAGCATATTCATTCAAGTTTTCTCATTGCGCAAGGGCAGGTGCCGTATCGCGACTTTTTTCAGCATCATAATCCGCTGATGTGGTATTTGTTTGCTCCGCTGGTTAATCTGTTTGCATATAATGCGACGGTTACGGAAGTGGTTTGTCTGATTTCGCTGTTGGTCTTCTTGAAATCGCTGGTTTATGTTTATCGTATCAGCGCTGAATTTTTAAGCGATAAACTGTGGGGGCTGGCAGCGGCGGCAGTGATTGCCGCACCGGGGTATAAGCTTTACGCAGTTGATTTTCGCCCCGACAATTATATGATTTTCTGTCTGACGGCGGGAATTTATTATTACTTTAGGTATCTGAAGGGGCAGAAGCCGTTTCATCTGATTGCGGCGTTTGCATGGTTTTTCATTTCGTTTTTGTTTGCGCAGAAAGCGTTGTTCCCGCTGGCCGTTTTGGGCGTTACCGGGCTTTATTTCTGGCATAAGAGAGCGATAAAAACGGCGGATATGGCAAAGGCGCTGGTTTTCCCTCTGGCCGGTGCGGCGGCGTTTTGGGGGTATTTGTGCTACTATGATATGGCGGCGTTATATTATGCTTCAAATTATACGTTTAATCTGAATTTGGTGCAGGGGTTTGAGATGACCCGCATTGTCGATTTTCCTCCGTATATGGCAGTGTTGATGTGGCTTGGATTTTTTGGTGCGGCGGCGGCAGTGGTTTGCAAAAACCGTTATTGGATAGTTCTGGCGTTGCTGTTTGTAACGGAATTTGTACAGCGCAAGTTTTATTTTTCGCCGTACTCGTATTATTTCTGGATGCTGGTATATTTTGCGGCGCTGTGCGGCGTGCCGGCTTTGGGGCTTTTGCAGCGGAAATGCCGGGCGGTTATCTGGCTGGTGATTGCGGGGCTGTATTGGGTTTTCTACAATACGCTTATTTTCCAGCGCGAGGTTATTGCCATGCAGCCTGAACGGAAATATCTTCCCGACTATATTGCCCGCAATATCAGTCCTTGCGATTATGTGTTTAACGGCGACGGAATGATGTATAACCTGTTTGGCAAAGATCCGGCTTATTATTGGCAGCTTATCGGCCAGCTTGACGTGGTTGGCGATGCGACGGGAATAAAGCCTAAACCGGATATTAACGCTCTGATATTGAAACTCAGACCGAAGTTTGTTTACGGGAAAAGCTATTTTAACAAATTTTCCGATGAGAGCGGCCGGCCGGAAGTCGTGCATTATGTGGACAGGGATATTATTAATGCCTATTATAACGCGACCCGTTTCGGCTCCGTCTATCAGCTGAAACCGGAGTTTGACAAGCGGAAATGCATTAAGGACGGTGTTGACGGCAAGTGGCATTTTGCCGATGAATGATATCCGGGCCGGCAAGGCGTACAACTGTTGAAACTGCATTATTGCGTTTTGCTGCGGCACAAGGGGCGGGGACAGTGTTATCGGCAAGGGCGTTTTTTTATGTGCGTTAATGATGTTTTAAGCAAAAAACGTTATATTGGGGAAGAAGGAGCCGGAGACAGTAATCGGCTCTTCAAGAGTGAATGGTATTCATTTCGGCGGTTGTATGCCGACCGGAAAAAGGCAGGGGTGTTATGGCAGAAACAAAAGAAAGAAGCGGGATATTTAAGTTTTTTTATATTATCCTCACCATTATTACATTTCCGATTTTTATGCTGCTGTTTATTTTGCGGCATCCGTTTTGGGTATTGTTTCTATTATGTGCAGTTGCGGGCGGGGCGGCGTATTACCCGATAAGCCAGGGCGTTAAGCCGGAAGATATTCTGACCTGGTATGAGGCCAAGTATAAGGCGGCGAAATTTGAATTTGTAACCAAAGCGGTCGAGAGCGGGAAGACGGATTATATTCCGCAGGCGGTTATTGATGAAATAACGGCGGCAAAGAAAAAGATGGAAGAAGAAAAAGCAGAGGCTGCGCGTCCGAAAAGTGAAAATTATAATGAAAAAATCGATAGGGATGTCAAAATCGAGCAGGCGAAAGAAGATTTGAAAAAAAGAAAGAAAGGGTTTAAACGGAAAGGCGCCTCTGCCGATAAAACAGTCGGTACAGCAGCTGAACCCGGGAAGGTGACGCTTGAGGCAACGGAGAATGAATCTCGGGTCGGGGCGAAGAATGTGCCAGTGCAGGAGCCTTCTGAAGCTGAACAGCGCTCCGGCGGCGCCGCTTTGCAAAATCAGACAGAAATGCTGGAAAAAAGCGGGGCTTCAGCAGGCGGCCTGGCCAGCTTTTTAAATCAACAGCAGGAAAATAATGCGGATGGTTCAGCCGACGAAGTATTATCTTCGGGCAGTGATGTTGTGGAAAATAGTGCGGTGAATAATGGTGTAGCAGGGAATGATGCTGCGGGTAATCGCGCGGAGAAGAACGGTACCGAAAAAAGCGACGCAGCGGAGAATGGTGCGGCGAATAATGGTGCCGAGAATAATGGTGCCGAGAATAATGGTGCGTCGGAGAATGGCATTGCGGGGAATGACGATACCGAAGATGGAGATTTTGATATTTTTACGGATGAAGATTTTAAGGCATTGCAGCTTTAAGCAGGGATGCAGCAAATAGATATTGCCGCAGCCGGGAATCGTCGTGGTTTTATTTTGATGATGAGGGAGGCGGCAACCGGGTTGCGATGACTGAATATTGCTGTTGCCGGGGAAACCGCATGATTTAGGCGAGGCTAGGCCTGGGCTGATTTGAGCTTTTCGAGCAGGCTTTTCAGGACATACAGCCGGAGTGCCGATGAGAGGTTTGGTGTCGTACGGGTGCCGTCAATTTCGGTTACCAGCTTGTTAAGCGTCATATTGCGTTCGGCGGCAAGAGCGCAGAGCGCTGCATAGAACTCATCTTCCAGCGAGATGCTTGTTGCGTGGCGTCCGGCGATGATTACGGAAAATTTGCGCATTATTGTTTCTTTCGGAAACTGTCAAAGGAGATAATCTGGGCTGTTTCGCCGGATACTTTCTTTTCCGGCTCAATGTCATCAAGCGCGTGGACGTCGCCATTTTCGTAGAAAGAGAAGCTTAAGCCGAATTTGGCATAAGGGTCGGCGAAGTAGGTGATGGCTTCGTAAGGAATGACCAGAGTTTGCGGACGGCCGCCGAAGCTCAGTTCTACCGAAAACGAATCGGTTCCGACTTCCAAATTCGAATACTGGTGCTGGAGAACAATCGTCATACTGTCAGGGTACTGAATAAGCAGGTCTCGCGGAATAATGGTACCGGGGTGATTGGTCCTGAAAGTGATATAGAAATGGTTTTCGCCCGGAAGCCCTTGTGTTTCAGCGATTTTTAACGCTTCCACGACGACTTGTTTGAGAGCTTTTTCAATCAGTTTGTCATAGTTTATTTCGTTTACGAATTCCGTCATTTCCGGTTTTTCCACGCTAATGCCAATTACAACAAAATGAGCCGTTCTGTTGCTGGGCGGCTCCTTCCCCACTCCGGGCTAACCATAGCCTGGAGAATTGATTTTGTTGCTTTGCCTTATGCAGCTACGGCAACAGGTGCAAAATTATCATTTGCGTTTATTTGATTTGAACCGATAACGGTGGTATCTTGCCGAATACAGCCCACATATCTTTACTATACACTGTCAAACCTGTTTCACCCCCGTAAAAAACTGGTGGAGGTGCCGGGTACCGCCCCCGGGTCCAATATATCTATTTCATACGGCTTTTCGTATCAGAGCCTGCAGCATTGCCGCAAACTGTCTATGATTATAACAGCTGTTTTCAAAAATTCAAGAGTTATCGTCAGGTTTACGGTGCGATTAAGACGAAAAAACGGGAACGGGTGGATTTTTGGGGTGCGGAAAACAGGAAACGTGAGCAGAACGGGTGAAGTAAAAAGACGGGACAGAGCGGCCGGAGCTGAAAACAGGCGGGGGAGGAGTGAAGATAGATGAGGGGCGAAGCGGTAGAGACGGAGAAGGGAGAAGCGGTAAAAACAGAGGAGGGCAGGAGGGGGAAGACGAGGAGGCAGAAAATGCGGGAGAGGGGGGCGGAGCAGAAAGTTTTTGGAAAAAAGGTGCGATTTTTTCTTTGGTTAAGTTTTTGTTTAGCAATGGCGTGTATTTTAGAGTAAAGTTTAATTTTTGCAGAGGGTACTATGAGCGAAGGGGTGAACCAGCCTTTGGTTTTGAGAAAAAAAAGCCGTTCCAGCCGTTTTGCCAGCTGGTCGGGAGACGCCAACCGTTTTTATGACAAAATGCTGCGGGTGTTTTATATCTTTTTGCTGTTTGCAATAGATTTTGCGATGTTTATCTATTCCATAAACGGCAAGCTGATTGAGGGGGGAACCTTTAATCAGGCTGTGTTATTTATTTTGGGCGGCATATTTGCCTTTTCGTTTGTCCTGATATTGCTGCTGTCTTTTTCCAAGGATTTGCAGAACGGCGTTTGCGCGCTGGTAACAATGCTGATTGTCGTGGTATTTTTTAACCAGTTTGCGCTGTTTAACGTCGATACGTTTATTGAGGAATGGCTGGAGAAAAAGGCCAGCTGGCTGACGTTTATCGGGATAGTTCCGGCGGCTTGGCTGGTAGGGCTGCTGCTGGGCGTTATTATCTTTTTTGCGTTCAGGTCGACGTTTGCCATGCTCTTTATTACGATGGTACTGATGTTTGCCGGCCTTATCGGGATTAAGAAAAACGAATTTCTGCCCCAGCCGAAAGGAGAATACAGCGAAATTAAGGCGCTGGGGGCAAAAGCCGGCGAGGAAAGGGAAGGCAATCTGGTTTATTTTATGCTGCCGAAGTTCCCGTCATATCAGTTTTTGAACAGCATCCGCGACCATAATTTCCGTGAACTGCGGGATTTGATGGTCGGTTTTTATGCCCTGAACAATTTTGAGATTTATCCGAATGCGTTTATCAAAAAGAACGAAACGGTCAGCAATATGATTGATATTTTTAATCAGGTCGATTATACGAGCACGACCAGCGGCAACCGCGCTTATTCGGAATTTATCAACAGCTGGGATTTTATACACGGCGGATTAGATTATTTCAGTCTGGAGGAGAACCGGCTGTATGATTATCTGTGGGAAAACGGATACGGCATCAGCACTTATGCAATGCCGGGATTCAATACCTGCATCAAAGGCGGGAGCCTGAATACCGACCGCTGCGTCATCAAGAGCTATAAGACGGTGCCGGTTTATGATAAAAACCGGACGGTGGAACAGAACGTTTATGCTCTGCTGACGGAGTGGATACTCAGCCTGAAGAGCCGCGATTTGAAATCTGTTGCCAAGATGCTGGCGGGAATGTCGCCGCTGAAGGGTATTAAGGTAACGGCTGAAAACCGGAGGGTCTCGTTGGAAGGGGCGCCGGCGGTAGTAGACGAAGCCGGCGAGGATTTCAGCCGGGATAAAGCCGGGCAGGTGTATATGATTTATGTGGATTTGCCCTCAGATATTTATATGTATGACGAATTCTGCAACCTGAAACCGAGAAAAGAATGGGTCGCTTTGAAAGACAATTCTCTTGCCAACGGGGGAATAGACGAAAAGCGTAAGGCGTATGCCGATCAGGCGAAATGTGCTATTGGGAAACTTCAGGAGTATATGGATATTGTTACCGAAAGTTATAAAAATGCCAAAACCGACATTATCATCCAGGGCGTCAGCACAATCCGCGAATTGGCGGGAATGACCGGCGGCAGATACGGAAACTTTGTCAAAGACCAGTTGGTCAACCTGGCTATTCGCAAAGGGAAACGCCCCAAGTTTCTGATTAATGCGAATATTTGTCTGGCTAGCGATTTTACCAAGACGCTTATCCGGTATCAGGACTACTGTTATTCAATTGACAATATGAATTTAAAAACAGACGAAGCGTTGAGCCTGAAGCAAAACCTGATTAATAATTCGGTTATTCGCGGCAGCAAGATTTCCAACATTGCCGCCAACTATCAGGACTGGTATGCGGAGTATAAGCAAAAGAGCCGCGCTTATCAGGAAAAGCTGCGCAAGGCACAGGAACAGGCACGACGATTGAGTCAGCAGAATGCCGTACGAGAACAGCCGGTACAGAATGCCGAGCAGAGGAGAAACGGCAGCCGAATTCATGACAGTAATATTTTTGTACCGACTGATGATTTGATTTTGGAGATGGACGATAACGGGGAAATCCGTTCGTTTAATCCCGGCAGCAGCGGCATTTCGGGAACGGACGCGCCGGAGGAAGATGCGGCATCTGAGGCCGAGGCTGTGCCAGGGGATACGGCTGTTCCGGGCGCAGAGAATGCCACCGGAGCAGTGGTTGTTCCGGGTGTTGAAAATGTGTCAGGAGTTAATGTTGCGCCGGGGGCAGATGTTGTATCAGGAGATGCGGTTGTGCCGGGCGCAGGGGATGTATCGGCGGATATGATTGCGCCGGGTGCAGGGGATGTTCAGAAAATGAATGAGGCATCGGAGGCTGCGACAGTTCCCGAAAGCGGAAATGTTGCGGAATAAATGCACTTAGCTGTTGATGCGGCGATATTTTGCGTATATAAAATACGCAGTATATTGGATTGAATGATAGAGGTTTCCGCAGGATGCTGTTTGACAGGTATATAAAGAACAAGAGGGGAAAGGCGGCGGTGTTCGGGCTCGCTTTTATCCTCGTCCTGTCTTTGTTTGCGGAATTTATCGCCAATGACAAACCGATTATCCTGAAATATCAGGGCGAGTATTTTTTTCCGATTGCCAAAGTTTATACGGATGCACGGTTCGGGGGCGATTTTCCGACCGAAGCAAATTACAAAGACGAGCTTATTCGCAGGAATATTGAGGCAGAAGGCTTTATGGTTATGCCGCCGATAGAATTCTCGTACAATACAGTTGATTATGAGCTTAATGAGCCGTTTCCGGCGCCGCCGTCGGCACGGCATCTGCTCGGGACCGACGAAGAGGGGCGCGATATTGCGGCACGGCTGCTGTATGGGGTTCGGCTGTCGTTTGCGTTTGCTTTTTTATTGACTCTGCTGTCGTCGGCGATAGGCATTTTTGTCGGGGCGGTGCAGGGATATTTCGGCGGCAAGACCGACATTATCTTGCAAAGGCTGATTGAAATTTGGGAATCGATGCCGCAGATGTTTATTCTGATTATTGTTGCAAGCGTGTTTGTGCCGAGTTTTTGGACGCTGCTGGCGATTTTGCTGCTGTTTTCATGGACGGAACTGACGGGGATGGTACGGGCGGAATTTCTGCGGGCGCGCAATTTTGAGTACGTCAAGGCGGCAAAAGCGATCGGCGTCGGAAATTTCCGCATTATCCGGCGGCATATTCTGCCTAACGCTCTGGTGGCGACGGTAACGTTTGTGCCGTTTATTATGGCGGGAGCGATTGTGGCATTGACGGCGCTTGATTTTCTCGGACTGGGACTCGGACATGAATATCCGTCGCTCGGCGATTTGGTGCGCCAGGGAAAAGACAATTTGCAGGCACCGTGGATTGGGCTGAGCATCTTTTTTGTACTGTCTATGCTGTTGACGGCATTGATTTTTGTCGGCGAAGGCGTTCGCGACGCAATGGATAAGAGGAAATTATGACGGAGCCGGTGTTGGAAGTCAAAAGTCTGAACGTCCGTTTTATTGATGAAAACGGCGGGCTGTTTTCGGCGGTGTTTAACAGCAGTTTTGCGGTCAATCAGGGCGAAGTGCTGGCGATTGTCGGCGAATCCGGCTCGGGGAAGTCGGTAACGGCGTTGTCGCTGCTGGGGCTGATTAATCCGAAAAAAGTTTTGTATAAAAGCACAAATTCCATATTGTTTGAGGGACGGGAACTTACCTCGTTCAGCGAAAACGAGTGGCAGGACATCAGAGGCAATGAAATCGGCATGGTGTTTCAGGAACCGATGAGTTCGCTTAATCCGCTGATGAAAGTCGGCGAACAGGTGGCGGAGGTTATCCGCGTCCACAAAAGAGTGTCGGAGAAGAAAGCCCGGGCGAGAGCGCGCTATTTGCTGCGGCTGGTAGGAATTGACCATGCGGACGAACGGATGGAGGCGTACCCGTTTGAACTGTCCGGAGGACAGCGGCAGCGCGTTATGATTGCGATGGCGGTTGCCAACCATCCCAAAGTCCTTATTGCCGACGAACCGACGACAGCGTTGGATGTAACCGTGCAGAAACAGATTTTGGAGCTGATTCTGCGGCTGAAAGAAAAATTCGGCATGGCGGTTGTGTTTATTTCTCACGATTTGAATGTGGTCAAGAAAATTGCTAACCGCGTGTTGGTTATGCGGCAAGGGGTTATTGTCGAGCAGGGCAGCGTCGGCAATATTTTTAACGCGCCAATCCATCCGTATACAAAGGAACTGCTGGCAGCGTTTCACCATACGGCGCCGCGGCAGGATTTTAAATCCCGCAAGTTGATGGAAGCGCGGGACATATCGGTCAGCTTTGTACTGAAAAAGAATCTGTGGGGGAAACCGGTTACAAAGATTGATGCGGTGCGGAATGTTTCGCTTGCACTTTACGAGGGCAAGACGCTCGGCGTTGTCGGCGAATCCGGTTCGGGAAAAACGACTCTTGGCATGTGTCTGGCGGATTTGACCAAGTACCGGGGGGAAATATTGACGGCGAAGTCGGTACATATTCGCAACGAAAAGGACTTTCGCAAAAATGTCCAGATTGTGTTTCAGGATCCGTATAATTCCCTTAACCCACGGATGACAATCGAAGAGATTGTTGGTGAAGGGCTGGCCGTGCATTTTCCGAGGCTGAGCGGTGAAGAAACAACGGCAAAGGTCAAGAAAGTTCTGACAGAGGTCGGGCTGTCCGGCGAGGAAATCTTAGCAAAATATCCGCATGAGTTTTCCGGCGGACAGCGGCAGAGAATTGCCATTGCGCGCGCATTGGCCGTGGAGCCGAAAATTATGATATTAGATGAGCCGACATCGGCATTGGACGTAACCGTGCAGGCGGAGATTATCGCGTTGCTTAAGAGGATACAGAATGCGACGGGCATTGCGTATCTGTTTATTTCGCACGATATGCGGGCGGTGCGGGAAATTTCGCACGAGGTGGCAGTTATGCGCCGGGGGCGGATTGTTGAGCAGGGGACGGCAGATGAAATTTTTAATAATCCGCAGACTCCTTATGCACGGGAGCTTATCGGGGCAGCTTTGAATTAGCTGTCGGAGGGTTGAACCAGACGCAGGTGATTGAATCAGCCGCTGAAGACTGTAGCGGATTTTTCAGCTTTGTTAGTCTGGGGCTTATCAGGGATTGAGTTAGCCGCCGGAGATTGCGGCGGATTTTTCAGTTTGGTCAGTCCGAGTTTTATCAGGGATTAAATTGGCTGCCGGAGGTTATGACGGAACGGCGGGGCTTCTCCAGAGAAAAAGCGGCAATTATTTGTATTTGGCGACGGCATCTTCAAAACAGGCGGATAATGCAGCGCAAAAATCGGTTTGGGACAGCGGGGAATTTTTGTTGTCGGAAGCTTCTGACGACTTGGTAGCCGGTGTATTGGCGCGGTTCGGACAATCGGCGGCAGCCCGGGCGCGCATGATAGGATAAAAGGAAGATGTTTCGGCGGCGAGGCGTTGTAATCCGGCGGTACGGGGACTGTCTGCGAGTGTCAAAACGATATCGGCGGCAGCAAACAGGCGTTCTCCTTCCGAAAAGCTTTTATTGACAAGAATGCAACGGGTTACGCCGTTAAACAGAGCGGGAACGGGCAGGCTGTTGCGGGTAATGCCTTTCGTTTCCAAAAAGGTTATTTGTTGCTGTGCGGCCAATACGGAAATTTCATTAAAGGATGGAAATTCAGACAGTTGGGCAGGGAAAATCTGATTGAGGGAAACCGGCTGCAATGCGGGAGGCTGAATGCTGCAGCCTGCGGCAATATCAGTTTGGGGGGCGCCTGTCTCCCGGTTATTCGCCTGAGAAGCGGAACGGGAGTTTTTTATTTTGAAGGCTTTACTGCCGGGAATTTGCGTTATATTAAAAACAGGCAGCCCGCAGCAGCCTTTTTGGCCGGAAGGCGTATATTTGCGGCGGGTGAAAAAGTTTATGCCGTCGTCGGGCCGGCGGTTATTGTTTTCGCGCATGCGGTTAATTGCCTGCAAACGGACGAAAACTTCATCGGATACAGTAAGCGAGCGGTTGACGGCCTCTTGGAGATTTAAATAGGGACGGCCGAAAATCGTAATATTGTTTTGCCGCATAATGTTTTCAGGCGTTTCCGCTTGCGGACTTTCAGTTGAGAACAATGGAAAATAATATTCTGTTTTGCTGCAGTATCTTTTTTTGTAAAATTCGCCGAAATCATCGTCCCAGGCGAGGGCGGCGCTGTTTGCGCCTGCAATGACGCAATTTACGGCGGCGGAGCTGTCCTGAGAAAGGGAACGGGCATTTGCAGGAGCAGCGGCCGCGGCGGCATAAGCCTGAGCATATGCCCGCAGCATGGCCGGAGCGCGGCACAGTCCGGTTTCATAAATTTCGGGAAAAACGTCTTTGACATCATAGGCGAAAGCGCAGGTAACGGCGAGTGCATCCCGTTCGGACAGGCAGCCGTTCAAATAGAGGTTGGTAAAAGAAGGGGAACCGTTTGGTGCTGCGGTTATTTTTTGCATGGCGTATCTGGATTGTCGGACTACTTCCGGAAGCTGTTTGGCGATTGAGGACATATCTCCGGCGGTGAGAATAACCGTTCGGGGGGTGTGAACGTGTGCATTTGGGCTGTCCGAGCAGCTTTGCAGGCGGTAGAAGATGCCGTTTTGCAGGCATTCGCGGATAATGCTGCGGCCAACGGGAGAATGTTCGCAAACGGTGTTCAGCAGGGTTGCCAGATATTGTTTTTCCGTTTCAGTGCCACCCAGCAGGCCGCTTTCCAGTGCGGCAGCAACGCCGGAATCGCAAAAGTCCGTGCGAAACAGCCTCTTGCTATAAATTTCGGCAAATTTTTCCCGTTTGAGAGCTATGGCGGCAAGCAGCCGGTTCATATTTTGGCTTATGGTTTCATTTTCAGCCGTCAGCCTCTGCAATTCGGCATTGATATGCCCTTTTTCTGCCTGAAGGGCTGCCGTGTCATATTTGGCGGCGATTTCCTTTTTCAACGTTTCTGTCGGGCGGGTAATGTCAAAGCGGGGGTAGTATTCCCGGTACTCATTGTTTGTCTGGTTAAATTCATCGCGGAATTTTTGCAGTTGCTGCTGGTAAAACAACGTCTTGACTTTGAGGGGAAAACCTTGTTTCTGAGGATGCGCTCCCGGCATATAATTAGCGCCGGGAACAGGTCGGCGGGAAGCTCCCGGAATGGAAATCTCCTTATAATCTTCGTTCAGATTTTCCATAATGAAGCGGTTGAGAAAGATTTCCCCTTCTTTGCGAAAAACAGGCGGAAGAATGGCAAGCAGGCGGGTTTTGAACATATTGGCACGATCCAGCCATGCAGTATCCTGTTCGGCTTGGAATTGTTTGGCGGCAATGGCTCCTTCCAGCGATTTCAAACGCTGAAGGCCTTTTTCTATTTTGCCGGCGTTTTCGGCATGCCGGGTTTTCAGGATGACAATCTGCTGCGGTTCCGGTTCCTGTTTGGTGAAGAGCTTCAGGGAAGTTTCTTTGTCGGGAAGCCGGAGCAGATTTTGATATTTTTGTATATACGGAAGTTCTTCAAAAGTGATGGTGTCAGTTTTGAGGTATTTATCGGCAGCAATATCGTTTTGATCAACCATAGTCATTTCGCATACAAAATAATCTTCATTACTTTAATAATAGCTTAAAATTTGCGGGTTGGCAAGCATAAACCGGAAAAATCTCATGGCGTTTCAGCCCGCGTCTTGTTGCCGGCGTGCTTGCCGAGCGGGGGGCAGGCGGGGTTGCCGAGCGGAAAACAGGGCTGGCAGGAAAAATTTTGCTTGCAAAATATTTTGCCGGGTTTTATACATTATATCAGCGTGTCGGCGTAGCTCATCAGGATAGAGCAACAGTTTCCTAAACTGTGGTTAATTTTGTTTTATCTCAACATAACCATTTGAATTATAACCATATATTGCCTTTGCAAAATAGTGCGAATATTTTTCGTGCCTCAATGGTGCCTCAAAAATTTCAATTCTAACGATTCGTTTATAAAAAATAATAATGAAATCCATTTTCTATATATGATATTATTTTGCCATCGCTGATAAATAAGTTTATCAGAATAATTTTGCATTCGTAAAACCAGATGTGATATTATTTTTTCATCAGCAAAAGGTAGTGATGATTTCAAACTTCATCATCACTATTGAAGTTTGAACAGGTATGGAATTCCCCTGTTTTTGCTGATAACAGACAAGCATTGGACAAGCCATAGAAGAGCATTAGACGAGCATTAAAAATGGGAAAGAATGTTAAATAACTACTTTCCCCAA
>ENA-OZUY01000126-OZUY01000126.1-human-gut-metagenome-genome-assembly--contig:-NODE-126-length-32495-cov-22.582861_pt1 | contig 32495 bp, 38 predicted proteins | sample MGYA00243443_ERZ654041 | MGnify/ENA primary metagenome ERZ654041 (study PRJEB26926, sample SAMN06164880) | human gut metagenome | biome: ENVO:00009003; feature: ENVO:2100002; material: ENVO:00002003... | reverse complement strand
CCAAGAAGAAAAAATCTTCCAAATAGGTGAAGCGGCTTCGGCCGCTTTTCTTTTTACACCGCATCCGGAGTTTACTTGCGTACACGCAGATAGTCCCACCCGACCCTTTAGCGGTATATTTCCCTTGCTTGCCGCTGTCGGCTATAAATGGCCGGCTGGCAGGCAAGAGAAACACCTTGTTCATCCCATATCCTTCCTTGAGTAGCCCAGTCAACACGGTAAACGAGCCGACCCGGCTACCCAAGGAAGAGAGCGGTAAGGCAATGCCTTGTTTTTGTCTTTGCGTTCACGCAAAATTTTCCCGCCCGCCCTGCATCGGTTGTCGCATTTCCATGTACAATCTTTTGCTTCACGGCACATGTGCTGTTCCGCAAAAGACTGAACATGGAAAAGCAAGTTCCGTTATGGACAAGTCTGCACATGCCTTGACTGTTCGTTCCTCACGGTCATGCACCAGCATCCTTCTTCCATGGCTGCAACTTGCCGGTGCTCCTTTTCTACCCTGCCATCTGACGATGGCTATGTTTTGGTAGCCTTGCGGCTGTTTTAAGTTTGCGTTCACGCAGTTCTTCCCACCCACCCTTTAGCGGTATGGCTGTTCCGCCCTTTTTCGGCATGAACGGAACCGTCTGCAAGCAAACGGCACGGTTCATGCCGAGGTCGGAAGGAACAAACGCTGTTCAAGCTGGCCCGCCGGCTTCCTCAGAGCTAAGTTTTCAACTTAACAACCTCGGTCACTGGCGTTCCTTGCCTGCCCAGGGATTGTTCCGGCAGCCAGTGCTCACCCATTGAAAGGCTAAAGCCTTTCTTTATAAACCAGAATTTAATCCGTTGTAAGGGAGTCTGTTCACGGATTACTTTCTGCATTCCGTCTTAGACTTTTTCTTCGGTGTTTTGCGCTCCCATATTCCATTTTAGAATCTGCTCCATCTGAGAGTCCTTTTGGATACGGCAAAGGTATGAGGAGAAATGGAAATGAAAGAGTTCCGGGCAAAGCCCTTTGGTCGTAAAAAATAACGATGGACGGCTACGCTGTCCCCAACATTTTTTATGCCCAAAACTTTTCTTATTCCATTCTATCCTTACTGAATTCTGCCGTAAAAAGGCTCGTAAACTCAGATGGGGCAGAAATCCCTTAAAAAAAAAGTCGGCTAACAGAAAAAGACCAAGACGGAAATTCGTAAAAAGGTCTATAAATCTAGCTGAAGCATAAATCCGAAGTTTCACTTTAATTATTACGCTTATGATAACCATTTCCAGAGAGTTAGAAAACGCATTCGGACTGAGTCCACTGTATTCAAAAGAGGGTCAGGGTTTCAATGCCACCGTACTGGCTATGTTTGTTCTCCCGGGCTCCAGTGCCTGTTGGATGGCTACCGAGGCTGAACGGCAGCCAAACGGCGATTGGGTCTTCTTCGGCTACTGCCACATCCACGAATGGGAATGGGGGTATTTCTCCTTCTCTGAGCTGGCGGAGCTGGACCTGCACGGCTATGTAGTGGAAACCCTTCGCATCCAACCGGACAAACTGAAGGTCATCGATTGCTACAATGCGTTTCGGAAAGTGGCAGGTTAATCCTGCCACTTCCTTCCACTCAGTATTCACCTAAAACGATGAGATAATGATGATTTACGAAACAAACTGCACCCAGCTTTCCATCGACGAATGGACAATGCTGATGAAACATGCTCGAAGCTGTTCCTACCGCTTGTTGGTCCAACGCATCCGAAAGGAACTGCCGGACTTGTACGAGTCTCTTGCCTTGCAATATCCCAACCCGTATGCAGGACAATGCCGGCAAACACTCACCCATTATATCCTGGTACACTCCGCCATCGAATATTTTATCCGAAAGTAAAAACTGCCACAATGAAAAGCTTGGAATCCTACCAAACCGCTCATGCAGGTCTGTTCAAAACTGAGACCTGCTATATCTATCATTACACGGCTTGCAATGATCTCCGATTCGAGACCATTGCAAGCTCTTTGGACGAATGCCGGAAGGCTCGCGACAGATGGCTGCGCTCCCTCTCCGTTTCTTTCACGGGACACAGACATCTGTCAGAACATACCGACTCTCTTATACTAAAACTGAAGGAGGAAATCATCCGTACCTACCAGGCTGGCAAGCGCTTCTTCAAGACGGGCGGTGCTGTCGGCTTCGATACACTGGCCGCAGAAGTTGTCCTTCAACTGAAAGAGCATCTTCCGGAACTGGCCCTGATAGTCATTGTTCCGTTTGAAGGACAGGACAGATATTTTACCCCTGACTCTAAGGTCCGCTATCGCCGGATCCTCGACCAGGCGGATGAAGTCGTGGTCCTGTCCGCTGCCTACTTCCAACATTGCTATCTGCGCCGAAACGCTTACCTGGTGAACCATGCGTCCCGACTGATAGCCTACTATGACGGTGTAGGTATCGGTGGAACCTCCTATACGGTCCGACTGGCTGAATCCAAACAGATTCCGGTAAGCAATCTCTTTCATTGAAACGAATGGTGCCCGCCATCCGATGAAGGATAACGGGCACCATTCGTTTCTGTTTGTCAAGGCCAAATCCTCTTGAAGTGGTAGGTTCCTTTCATCTCCCCTTCAATCGTAATGGTCACGCTTACATCGGCTTCTTCCGCCGAAACAGCTTTCCATTTTGACTGGTTGGATGGCTTGACATACAGTTTTTCTTCTTCTATGTATCGATAGCCTATATTGACTCCAAAAACAGCTGCTATTTTCTCACCATCGTTCTGAAAACACGCTGCATCTTTCCGAGTCACATCAAAGACTCCCAAATCGCCCTGCTTAAGCGGGACGTTCCTATTGAACAGCAGAGTATCATTCAACATCTCCTTGGTCTGGTATGCCAGTTTTTTCAAAGACTTATCGATGTAAACAACCTTGATGTTGTCATGCTTCAGTTCATGGATGAATTCCTCATCCACATCCTTATCCTCCAAATAGCGTACAAACTCTTTGCTGTCTTCTGACAGTACGGGTATCTTGATATTATTGGCTGATAAATACTTTTCCATATATGTTTGATTTACACATAACAAAGATAATATAATTATTATATATATGCAACTTTAAACGTAATTATATTAAACTTATATAGTTGTGTATCAGACTATTTATATATTCTCATGTCACCTTCTTTCATCAAATCCTCATTCCAGTCTTTCTGATTAGGCAAGTCCACAAACGAGAGTGAAGAAACCTTCTGATTCATCGCTTCTTCACTGAGATTTTCCACATCTTCCCGACCGTTGAAGAAACGGTTGTACATCCACAGCGTGTACTTGTACCCCTGCCTGTCATTATCAAAAATCGTACGGATTTCCTGGATGGCATTCCGCTCCAAAATAACCTGCAGCAGATTCATCTGACCTTCCGTCAATGTCCCTTCGCTGGACAGGTAAACCAGGTTTCTGGGTGTCTGCTCGTGATGGAGCTGATAATGCGAAATGCAGTCGATGATAGACTCACCGACATAGAGGATGTCTATCGGCCGGTTCCGGTCATGGGCGCTCAGAGCCAGACAGTCGTACTTTCCTCCGATGACTCCCTTGAAGGATTCGCTCCGCTGAGAGATAGCCTGCACTCCCTGCTCGTTGTACATCTTCACACAGAGGTTCTGATAGGTCTTATATTTTTTCCTTACCTCACGCACATAGAAGGTGTCCTTAAACGTCGGACTTTCGATGCTCTCCCGGGTGATGCCCCTGTTCTGAAGATAGTCTCCCCGGTAGGATTTCAGCTGTCCCAAGTAAAAATGCAGTTCATCGGTGGTGATCGATGAACTGCCCACGCGGTAGCTGCTTTGTTCCGGAGTCACAATCTGATTCGTTTGGATATACCCCTGCAGCATCTCACCCACTTCCCGGAGGGTAGGCCGCTTGCCGGTCGTTTCCATCAGGTGCTCCTGCATCAGGTCCAGGATGGTGCGTCCACGCACACTGTCGCTGTGCACATCCCAATAGGTGTATTGGTTCTGCGCATTCCGCTTGATGACAATGGTATGCTGCCCGTTGCTCATCTTCGGACAGGCTCTCGAACTTCCCTTCACAAATTTCCATCCCAGCTCATATAGAAAATCCGGCAGCGAGATGACCGTCTTGATCTGATTGAAATCCACTTTCATAGGCATAAGGATTATTGGTTGTCAAGTATTTTAAAAACACTTTTCCACTTCCTTCCGGCCAGTTACAGACCGGAAAGAAGGGGAAAAAGCTATTCTCAGTTTCCCTTCATGGTAGTGAAGGTCAGGTCAATCGTCTTTTCGGGATTGCTGGCCACATCCAGTTCCTTGGTTTCATGGTAAATTTCCTGGCCGTCCTGGGTGATGCGCATCGACAGGGTGCCGTTCTCCGTGGAGTACAATACACCTTGCACCATCATTCCCTTCACCAGCCCTTCGGTCGTATAGGTGGCGGTTCCGCTAAACGGTTCATCCACGGATGACTGGCTGACTCCGGTCTGTTCACACTTGAACTTCACCCCATCCAGATTGATGAGATGGACGTTTCCACGGGGTGAATGACCGGTCACCTGGAAGGTGATGCTGTAGAGATGGCCTTCTTCTCCTGATACGGGAGAATCGTCACTGCTGCAGGAGGCAAACATTACACTCAGAAGAGTCACTAATGCAAAATAAAACTTTTTCATGGCGGTTGTTTTTTGGGGTTATAATTTCAGGTTCTTGTTGTTTCTCGGGTCATTGGGTTTCTTCTGTTTGTCTTTCTCTTCCTTCTTCCGGGCGATGGGCTCCAACACCTGGTTGACATCTTCGATAATCTTTACATAGTTCTGCTGTACGATTTCTTCCAGGATGTCCATTTCCAGCTGCTCGTTGCCGGATGCCAGCCTGACCGGAAGGGAGAACGGAGGGATCTCCTTCTCTTCAAACCTGCACATGTTCATCTGCACGTTGAAGAAGGGCGGCTTTCCGCCGGCTATCTTGCCGATGAAGTGCCCGGCTGACTGGCCTGCCACCTCACGGGCCTTCAGCACCTTTTCCTTCTGCAGGCTTTCGGTCCGGCTGTTGCCGCCTCCCTCCTGCTGCGAAAAACTTTCCTGGGCTTCCTTCTGTTCCCCGAACAGGTTCTCAATATCCTTGGCGGTCTTCTCGTTGCCGGTCATGCCGTAAGCCTGGGTTCCGCAGGATGCCTTCAAGATGTTGGCGCTCTTGTCTCCATAATCTCGAACTGCCTGATTGAAATCCTGCACAGCCAATATCGTTGATACGTTGTGCTTCCGCGCGGTTCCGATGAAAGTATCGATGCCCTGCAGCAGGATGGTCGGAAACTCGTCCACCATGAAGACGCTGGTGGCTTTCCCGGGATTGTTCATCTGCGACATCAGCACACTGCCTATACAAGAGATGGCCGGAGAAACGGCTTCCTTGATGGTGGGGGCATTGCCGACACAAAGCAGGGTCGGGTGCTCCTTGTTGGTGATGTCGAGCGAAAACTCCTCCTCCGGCAAGGGTGACAACACCCAGAAGATATACTTGTTGTTCAACATGACCAGCGGAGTCTGTGCGGATGACACGGCTCCAGCTGTCTGCTGCTGGGCTCCAAGCTTCCAGGCCGTCAACATCGAAGACATGTTCAAGGCGATCTCAGCATCTTCCGAAAGCCATTCAAAGACCAACTCGCTGTCAGAAAGCGCGAAGGCAATCACATGGGGCAGCGTGCATATACCCTTGTCCCGGTCCTTGAAACACTTGTAGGCGATTGAATAGACGTAGTTGATGGCGTTGTTGGCCCAAAAGTCTGTCTTCTCCTTCCAGCTGGCCTCCAGGTTCTTCATCAGGGTCATGATGATGTTCCGGATGAAGAGGGATTCGTTGCCTTTGGCCATATACTTCGGCGAAAGCACGTTCACCCTCACCGTTCTCGACATATCGACAAAGTTGATGTAGGCAAATTCAGGGGTGGGTTTGCCTTGCTTCCTGAAGTATTCGATGCTGCCGTAGGCAATCCTCGACAGGATGGGTGAATTATCCTTGGTCGGGTCCCCTTCCCAGTCATAGATGAAACCGGCATAGTTACGTTCGGCACACTGGTAAATCATTCCCTTGATCCAGCTTTCAGACTTTCCGGATCCGGGTCCTCCGTCGATGTAGATGTTCTGTTGGGGCTTGTGGATGACCAACGGGCCCTCAGCCGTCTCAAAGGCGAAGTAGAAGGGAGATGTCTCGTTGCTCAATCCGAAGATGCTGGAGTCGGATACCACCTTCCGGCGGAAGAAGTAGGGCAGCGTCTGGATGACCAGCAGGGTATAGCCGACAAAGACCACGGGAAAGAAGAAGAGGTTATACCAGCGGATGACTTGGCTGAACCCGGCCACCAGTGCGGTAGCCGCCAGCAGGGTCAGGCTGGTATAGAACCACTTCCTGTCCTCCGGTCCCGGCTTGCGGTAGGGAAAGAGAAAGGCCAGTCCGGCTATCAGGATCACATAGAGGAAACGGAACAGGAGCTGCTTGTCCATCAATTTCGCCCAGATTCCTTGCATCTCCGGTTCATAGAACCGGTTGATGATTGCCCACTGAAACAGCACGGCCATCCCGACTAGCGTGGAGAGCAGGATCAGGATGAATGACAGGTCTTTCTTCTCTTTGTCCATACCTTATCGCTTTAGACGGTTGCTTCTTCTTTCTTCTCGGCTTTGCCAAGCAGTTCGATGCGGTTGACGGTCAGGGTCACCGAAGGGATGCAGCTGCCGTCGTCCTTCTTGAATACATCGGCAAAGACATCACCGCACACATAGACCTGCACTCCCTTCTTGATGTATTCCACTACCTTGCTTTCGTAGTTTACGAAGCAGCATACCCACAGTGTCTGTTCTGCTCCCTGCGCGTTCTTATACTTGGTCGAAACATTGAAGTTAAAACCTTTTCCATTCTTGTTCGCACGTGCATCTGCACCTACATAACCGATAATCTGTCCTGTAAACATAATTTTAATATTTAAAGTGCTAAACTAAAGTCATTATTCATGGTTTTCCGTTCCTGATAGGCTTCCATCCAGTCATTGGCTGTCCGGTCATTCATTTCCAGGTTCAGTTCTATCATGTCCTTCATATACATCTTCCGCAGCGGCACACTGGCCATCACGTCTTCCAGGGTGAACGAAGCGGATTCCGGCTTATCCGCTATGCCGAACTGCCGGTCCAGATGTTCCTTCATCTCTTCCGTCAGGTGGCTGCTGTCAATCCGTTCCATCAGTTCCGGTTCCGGAACAAATCCTTCCTTCTTCAGGTCTTCCAACAGCTCCTTGTTCTCCTGGATGACCCCCACCATAAACTTCTCTTCCGGGCTCAGCAGGGGGAGCATCTCCCGGCTCCGTTCCTGTATCATGCCACTGGCCTTCCCCACATCCGACAAGATGCTGTAGATGAACTTCGGGTCTTCCCTCAGCGCAGCCAGCCAGTTCTTCAGATACATGGCATTCTCCTCGCGGATGCTGGTCGTGATACCCATGGCTTGACCGGTGGTGGCCGCTGTCAATTCGGCAATGAGCTCTTCCTTGGCATACTTGTCATCCCCGAAGACAACTCCTTTTTCCCGGTTCAGCAGATGCACTTCCCCGGTGGAATGGGCCATCTCATGCATCAGAGTGGCATAAAACGATTCACCGTCCTGAAACTGCCCTTTCAGGGGGACGACGATGTGCCCGTCCTTTTCCCCGCGTGCGTAGTAGGCCTGGTTCCCTTCCTTGGGCAGGATCGGACACACCCATTTGCCTTCTCTTATCATGACATCCAGCAGGGGCATGGCGAACATGCCTTTTTCATCCTTCAAGGCCGGTGACTTGAAGCGGTTTTCCAGCTGTTCGTATAGTTCCGGCTTCACTTCTTTCAGATTGGTCTGGTTCACATTGAAGACGTTGTAGGTCTTCATATAAGGGGTCACCTTGTAGTTCTCCTGCTCCTCCCTGCTGAGATGGCGGTACTGGTCCATGGTAATCCTCTTCCCGTTCTTGTCCTTGATGCTGAAGTTCCAATAGACCACCGGGAAGGAGTGTTCCCCCTTCAATACGTTCAGCCCCTTTTCCTTGGCTTGCATGAAGGTCATATAGACCGGCATGCCATACTGCTCCTTTTCCGTCAGTAAAAACAGCATAAAGGAATTGACCCCGTTGTAGTTCCTGCCATCGATGTTCTGTGGAAGTCCCACACCCTTGGTGCTGAACCACGGCTGCTGCCAGTTATCCTCCACTTGTTGGATCTTTTCAATCATCAGTTCTGCAAAACGTTGCAGGGCTTTGTCACTTGCGGTATCCATAGGCTACTCATATAGATGGTTGTTTTCATAGTCCAACAGCCATTCCCGGGCTGTTTCGTCACTCAATTCGCGGTCCGAAGCAGCCATGGCTGCCTGATAGGCCGTTGCCAGTTCTTCCTGGGCCAGGAGAAACTGCAAATCGCTGACCGCTCCGTTTTGGTTCAGCTGAACCAGTTCGTCATAATCTTCTCTCATACGGTTGCGTTTTAGGGTGAATACTATAGATCATTGAAAGCCCGGCTTACGGTGTTGCCGATGGCTCTTGTGTTCTCCTTCAGGTGACTGGGTTTCGGCGTGCTGGCCAGCTTGACATCGCCCAGCGTCTTTCCCTGCTTTTCCAGACCGAATATCTTCTGCACGGCTATCAGGGTCTTGGGCTGTACTCCGGATTCCCGCATCAGCGCCAAGTCCTTATCTGTGATTTGATAACCGCTCCGGTGGATTTCCTGTATCGTGTGATAACGCTCTTCCAAGGCAGCTTCCACCAGCCTTCTGCTCTGTTTTTCATTCTCCGACAGTTCGTGCGTCTTTACTCCGAACAGCGTCCTGACTTCTTCGGTTTCCCGTTCGTCCAGTCCCAACGTCCGGGCCACTCCCTTCACATACTCCTCGCTGGGCTTGTAGCCCTCTTCCCGCAGCATTTCGATCTTCTCAAAGTCGCGCCGGCCAACCGCTTCCTTAAATTCGCTGTTCCTATCCCGCCCTTGCGCGGGTTCCTGTCCGGCTTTCTGCTCTAGTCCGACGGGTTGCACATCCAGCCGCTGCCGCATGGCCTGTATCATCTCGTGGGCCTTCTCGTTAGACACGCTCTGGATATTTTGAATCATCACACCCTTCCGGTCTTCCGTCAGCTGGATGTCGGCGATGAAGTAGCCGTCCTTGCTGTGCAGCAGCTTGTTCTCCAGCGAATGCCCGTTGGCCAGCAGATACTTGTCAGACTTGGTGAGCTTATAGCCTTCGTATTCATCTGTCTTGCCGATGACCTGGGGTATCTTCAGCTCCTGGTTGCTACGCACAATCACACTGTTCAGGTCCCGGTCCACCTGCAGGAAGATGTCCTTGTCCCGGATGCGGATCGGCACCACCTCCCCGGCCAGCAGCTGCTCCTTGTCCTTCTTGCTGAGCTTCTTCCCCAAAATCTTGTCCGGGATGACCAGCGATTCCTTCCGGTAAAAGACGGAAATACCGTCTGCATTGAACCGCAGCTTCCCTGGCCTGCCGTTGAGGTCCATCAGGTCTGACATCACTCCCTTCTCCAGCCTGGTTCCCTTCCCGTCGAGGATGTTCCCTTGCTGTTGGGCATATTCATAAAGGGCCTGTCCGGTATAGCTCACCTTGTTCTTGTGGTCGATAATGGTGAAGCCGTCCCTCTCCTCTCCTTTCAGGTTCTCCCACCGGATGATGCTGACCCCTTCCTTCTCCAGTTCCTTCAGATAGGCCGGATCATTGGCCCGGTCCTTGTCGAAGAAAGCGGCTACCCGCTCTTTCGAGGCTTCCCTTCCCGGTTCATCGTCGATCATACTGGCCCTTGCCCGGATTTCGCTCACACTCATGACCAGGTCTTCGTCCCCTTTCCGAAATCGGAAATGGCCGTCCCGGTATTCGGTCTCATAACCCAAAGACTGGGCGATGCCGCTGAATTGTCCGGCATTCTCAAAGTTGTAGGTCTCAAAAGCTTCTCTCAGTGTCATAGTCTCAGCGTTTATAAAGTGGTTCTGCAGATAGGATATATTCATTCAGTACGGCAAGTTTCATATGCCTGCCCCCGTTCTTTTCATACAGTTCGATTTCGAAGACCTTGTCGTCCGGAATGGTGAACTTGTTGAATCCGAGCACAAGCCGGTTGCTTCCCTTGCCCTTGATCTTCGTATGGAACTCATCCTGATAGATGGGCTCGATGGTGGTCTCCTGCTGGATGGCATTCTTCCGTTTCTTCTGGTCCCGTTCGAAGCATTTCACAAACTCGATGTCGTAGTCGATATACGAGTTGTTCTTCAAATCGAAGACAAAGAACATGTAGTCTTCATGCACATAGAGGTTGGCCATCGACAGCTCAAACTTGTTCTCGATGATACCCAGGCTGTAGATGTTCCGCTTCTTCTTCTTGAGTTCCTGCAGGTGCCGGGCCATCTCCTCGCTGTTCACATCCACATGGGCGGTATAGGCACGCTGGTCATTGTAGTTGTAGGTAAAGACAGAGGTACTGCTCCGCTGGAGGGTGATGTGGTAGGTGTTCATCTTCCGGTCAATGACAAACAGGTTCGAGGCGCTGACCGCATCCGGGGCCGTCGTGACCTTCAGCTGGTTGTTGTAGCTGCCCAGCGTAAAGGAAGCCTCGTTGCCCGGCGTTCCATAGACAATGTCAGCCGGAAAGAAAAACTCGGCCACATGCAGGTCGCTCACCTCCGCCCGGTAGTCGTGATGTTCCCATTTGTTCCTGTCTTCGTAGATATTGGGCTGCCCGTCCGTCTCTCCTGCCGGAAGGTAACGGATGTGGTAGGTATAGACGCTTCCGTCGATGCAGACCACCGTCAGGTTCGTCTCTTCTTCAAAGCCTTCGGTCTGTGCCGACAGCCGGATGACATGAGGGGCTTCCTCTACCCGGCTGGCCATCACGAGATCCTTCTGGCCGATTTCGATGTCATTCACTTGTACCGGGAATACGATATGCTTGACACAGTCGAAGGAGACGTAGATGTCCTTCGGCTGGATGGCCTGCTGCTGGAGCTGTTTCTCCTGTGCCGACACAAGGAGCGAACACAGCAGCAGGAGGATGAGGGTCAGTTCTTTTTTCATGGTCTTATGCTTTAAGGGTGACTGAAAAATGCAGTATAGAGGGTGATGCCCCATAGGAGGAGCACACAAAGGAGAAAAGAGAGGAGTAACGGTCTTATCTCCGCAAAGGCTTTCCCGTCCTTGCGGGCCGCATAGATGCGGTAGCCGAAGAAGACGGCAGAAATCGCCAACAGGTAATTTAGGATATCTATCATAACTTGTCGATTAAGGTTTGTAACGGATGGCTCTTGGCTGGTTCCTGCTGAGCCATTTCTTCATACAGCCGTTGCAGCTCGGCTTGCACGGCCTGCCGCTTCAGCTTCGATTCCTTGGTCTCTTCCTGGATGTACATCTGATAGTTCGCCTTCAGATGTACCTTCACCTGCGAGAGGCTCATGTTCAGGATCTGCTTGGCTATCTGGGTGGTGGCGCTCACCACGCTCGTCACCTCACTGGCCATGGTTCCGATGGATGACAGCGGCATGTCGATGTTCTGCACCAGTCCCTGCTCCATCCGCTTGGCGGCACTGGCCTTCAGGTTGTTCGGCAGGTTCAGCCCTTCCATGGCATCGTTGTCATAGATGACGAACGATACGGGGTTGATGTTGTCCCCCACCTTCAGGCTGCTCACCACCACATCCAGCCGGCTGGCTCCCAAGGTAGCCACCCCGTAGAAGAGGGTGTTGGCTGGTATCTTCATGCCGGCTACGGTCACGTCCTCCAGCAGACGCATCCTGACGGTGCTTCCCGTCACCACCGTCTGGTCACCGTGAATGCAGGCCTTAAACAGGTTGCTGCTCACCGGCACGGCGGTCTGCTGTTTCCGCATCCGCTTCCCGTTTTCGGCCACATAGATGGGCTTGCTTTCCTCCAGGCTGTCCAACAAGGGACTGGACGGTTGCGCGGCGCTCTTCTTTTTCTTGTCCTCATCGTATTGGAGGATGCGCTTATACATCTCCTTGCGGTAACGCTCCGACTCGTCCAGGTCCTTGCGGATCCGGGCATTCTTCCGGGCCTCCCGGATAATCTCGTTCAGAGCTTCTTCGTCTTCCAGCCCGTCCAGCTGCTGGTCCAGCTGCTGTGCGAAACGTCCCTGCCGTCCGCCTCCATAGCCAGACATCACCTCACTGTAAGGGTCGCCCTGCATTCTCCGGATACGTTCCAGCTTCCGTTCGTCATACTCCTCCTCCCGGTTGTGCAGGTCGAAATAGAAGTCCGAGCCTTTCACGTCCGATTCCTTCCGGATGCGTTCTTCCTCTTGTTTTTCCAACTCATCCCGCTTATACGCTTCCAGCTTGTCGCCGGCCTTCTCCGACTCCTGGGCGGTAGGTTCAAAAAAGGCGGAAGCATCCTCTTTCTGCTGCGTCTCTTCGGGCTGTCCTGCATGGATGAAGAACACGTAGATAAACAGTAGGCCCAGAATGACGGGGATGCCCATCAGCAGCTTGTTCTTGTCCTTGAAGAGTTCATTCGCTTTCATGGTCTGTCGTTTTTGGGGTTACAGATTCTGTCAAAGTCTCATCGTCGGCATAGCCGCCTTGTTCCACGGGGGCCGAATAGTGTACAATCCAATCCTCGATCTTGGCCCCGTGGGCGTTGTCCTCACTGCGTGACACATCGTAGATGGTAAACTCAGCCACGATTTCCCGGGAGATGCTGCCCCGGGCCCGGTAGCCGGTCTGCGTGAAGGAGATTTTTCCGGTCGTAGGAATCGTCTGGGTATCAATCTGAATGTCCTTGATGCTCACGTCATACCGGATATTTTTCTGAATCAGCGAGTTCTGCATGTTCACGTCGTTATACTCGTTCAGCAGCTCCTTTCCTTTGTTTCCAATAAGATTCAGCGCATACTTCACATGCTTTTCATAAGTGTTCTCGTCAAATGCGTACCAACTATTGACGAAACTCTTCACATGGTTCATGTATTCATACTTACGCATAGCCAGAGATGGCACATTACTGGCGGTATAAACTTCTCCCTGCCTATCGATAACAAGTGCTTGTGACTGTGTCTTTTCAATCTGCACACATAAGTAGATGAGACAACTCACAAAGGCAAGGGTCAGCAGTACACAATAGCCGACGGAGAGGCGGATGGTCAGTCTGACTGCATCATCCGCAGACTTGAATTGGGTCAGGTTCATGGCTTACTTACTTTGGGTTATCGTTGATAAAGCTCTCTCCCACCGAAGCGGCTCCGCCCACGTTGGTCAGCTTGGCAGCTGCTCCGGCTCCGCCCAACAGGGCAACAGTGGCTGCCGTAGTCACAATCGACACGGCTTTCGAGATGATCTTGCCCGCATCGCTGTGTCCCACGATCTTCGAGGCCAGCCAGAAACAGCTGCAATAGGCTCCGATCAGCGCCAGGTCCATCCCCAGATACTGGAGCTGTGTGGTGGCTCCGTCCAGCATGTCGGCACTGGGGGTGTAGATGGCTTTCAGGGTCTGCCACATGATCTGATTCAGGATATTGATGACCGTAAAGACCATACAGCTGGAGCAGAGGGTTCCGAACCAGACGTTCAGCTGCTTCTGAAAGACCGGCAGCATGCTGACGGCAAAGACAAAGGGTCCCAATATGACCAATATCTTGACAATCACCACGCCGATGCCCAGGATGACAATCTGGATGACTCCCACCAGCAGGGCGGCAAAGGCATGGATGACCAGCGTAACCAGGTTGATGGGATTCAGCAGCTGCACGATCTTCTCCACACTCGACCGCACGCCTTTCATCTCGTCCTCTTCTTCCTTCTTGTCCAGCTCGTGCTGCATGGCTCCGGTGGTATCGGCACCGTCCGCCACTTCGGATTCCAGCGCATGCTTGTCGTATTCGGCCAGCAGCTCTCCCTGTTCGTCCGCCTGCCGGGTCATAAACTGGGCAAACTCCTCCGCCCGGCCGGAGGTCAGCGAAGTGGCTTCATTGATGACTTCCATCGTTCCGACGATAGTCTGCGCAATGGGCTTGTACAAGGTCAGACAGAACATCAGCACCAGGCAGCGGGCGATTTCCATCATGTCCGGAAACTTGTCTTCGTTCGGGGTCAGCAGCTGGCTGGCTCCATGATAGAGGTAGTTGTAGGCCATGTTGCAGATGAAGCAGATAACACCTACACCAAAGGCGATGACGGTCATCTTCGATACCAGTTCCATGGTCAGACCGTCCGTGATCTGGAGTCCCCAGAGAAAATTGTCTTGATTCATAAGGCTTCTAGTTTATGTGTCGGGTATAGGCGGCCAGACGTCCCTGGTAGTAGGTCTTGCGGTTGTGCCCTTTCAGGCTCTTGTAGATGACTACCGAACGGACCGATTCATTAAACTCTCTCATCTCTTCGGCGGCTTTCTCCACCGATGCCTTCACCTGTTCGATAAACTGCATTCTTCCTTCGGAGTTCATCGAAAAATAGCTGGTCACGGTGGCCACCTTAAACAGCAGGTCCGTACTCAGGCTCAGGTTGACGGTCACTCCCTGAAAGTTCAGAAACTTCAGACAGTTGTAGTTCGACCCCACGTTCATGTAGAAGCTGTAGTCGCTGCTCAGACAGGCTACGTCATCCAGCAGGTCAGCAAGGTCCTTGAGCGAACGCAGCTGCTTGAGCTGGTCAATCTTCTGCAAGCCGAGACGCAGCTTCTGGGCATCTATCATCTCGTTGATCTGGCTGATCCACTTTTTGACGTTGGTCACCCACTCCGTCGAGTTGACCACGGTATGCCCCGGGTCATGCACGACCCACTGGGCTTTCGTCTCCAGGCTGCTTCCGGTGAGCAGCACCAGAGCGAGGATAAAGGCTGTAAGGTACTTTTTCATAACAAAGGTCTTATAAGATGAATAACACGGTAAATATCACGCAGACAATCCAGGCCAGCAGGTAGCTCCGGGCATTCTCCTTCTTCATGGCCAGTGCCCATACCACAAAGACCAGGGCTACTCCCAGCAGGGCGGCGGCAATGCTGCCGGCCACCCCGTTGCTCTGGGTGTAGAAGTCACTGCTCCAAGCGGACAGTTGGGTCAATCCTTCAGTAGCATCATCCATGGCGTTTCCTCCTTTCTTCCAGATACAGGTTGATGGCCGTATAGGTGGATCCGGTCTCGTTGAACAGCTGCTTCAACCGGACCACCGTCGATTGCCGCGAGTCAAAGGCAACGGCTGCAAAATCCGAAACTTCGTTCCGGAAGATGAAGGCATCGTTCGCCATCTTGATGAAGAACTCCCTCCAGCGGTCGGTCCGCTGCAGCGATTCAATCATATTGATTTCCTCATCGGTGATGGACAATACGGATTGCACCTCCGGCAGGTTCTGCCGGTGCTCCGAGTGGTCCAGTATCACCTTCGTCGCACAGTTGATGATGATCGAATCCTTGATGCCTGACGGCATGTTTTTCAAGAAAAGGATGTTCTGCGCAGCCAGGGTGATGCTTCCCTCTTTCTTGCGGAATGTGCGGTACAGATAGGCTATGAAGTCTCCGAATTTCTCATCTTGCAGAAAGTCCAGCGCTTCGTCGATAATCAGTTCCTTCATGATGCCCTGGCGCTTCTTGATCTTGTCCACAATCATCTGCAGGGTGATGATGGCCACCAGCGGAAAGTATTCCTTCTTCGAGGCATCTTCCATATCGAAGGCTATCAGCCGATCATGTACGATGTCCACGTTCTCCTTCGCATTGAGCAGGAAGCTCAGTTCACCGGTGCAGTAGGGTTCCAGCAGCAGGATGAGTTCCTCAATCTCAAACTTCTGCTTCTCAAACTCACTCATCCGCCGGCTGAACACTTCCTTCAGATAGAGGCGGTAGGTCTTCATGTCCGGAAAGATGCGTTCATGCTTCTCCCCTACCGACGAGTTGTTCACATAGTCATAGAACCCGACAATGGATTTCCGGAGGATGGCCGTCTCCGCCGGAACCATCTGTTCCCGGGCTTTCCAGATGTAGCTGATGATGGCTACGATGGTCTTGATCTGGTCATCCGCAGACTCGGCATCCGATGTGTCGATATACAGGTATCTTCCGTTCTTGTCCCGGTCACAGAGGAAGGGGTTGAAGGCAAACTTCTTCTGTTCCGTAGAGTCAAAATATTTTCCCCGGTTCAAGGCGATCATCGAACGGTAAGACCCGCCGATGTCGATGATCATCACGTCCCGTCCCAGCTCATAGCTCTGCAGGATGTAGTTGTTCAGCCAGAAGGACTTTCCGCTGCCGGATGGACCGATGACAATCCGGTTCTTGTTGTTCAAGGTCGGATAGTCCCACAGGTTGATCTTGACCGGTGTGCCGAACCGGTCGTTGTAGATATGCCCCTTGGCATCCGACAGATACATGCCTTCCTTCTGCAGGTAGCAGATGGCCTGCTTGGTGGTATTCACAAAGCCCCGGTAGTTTGAACGGGCGTTGCCGGGGATGTTCGTGAAAAACAGGTTGCAGAGTTCGGCATTCTCCACATAACAGCTGCTCTGGTTCATGAAGCTGTACCCTTGCTGGGCCAGGGCTATCTTCCGCATCAAGGAGGTGTGGTCCGTATCGTTCAGGATGACATTGAAAGCGGTATAGGCCGTCTGATAGTCAAACTTCGTGATTTCGTTGCAGAAGGCTTCCTGCTCCCGCTGCTTCTCCGCTGCCGGCGGATAGAAGTTGGTGATATAGTTGAGTGCATCCTTCTCCGCTCCGATGGCGGTCACGGTGGCATCCGGATCCGTAATCTCGATCACCACATTCACGATGTGGTTGAACGGAAGCCCCAGTCCCAGCGGATAGAGCATCGAGCATTTGCTCTTGATGTTGTCGGGTATCTCGATCTGCCCGCCGAAGGCTTTCGACTTGCCCGTGTGGGGCAGGTTCAGTTCCTTCAGATGTTCCCCTTCGTTCGTCAGCGAAAGCATGGCTACATACTGCTGCCCGACCTTCATGGTCCCGTCCCTGGTGATGGCCATGGGGTTGACGGTTTTTCGGGTGGCATCCGTTTCCGGCTTTTCGTAAGAGAGGTTGATGTAATCGTAGATGGCATTGTTGAGCTCCACTTCGCTCATCTTCCGGATCTCAAACTGCTGGATGGAGGCCAGCCCGTTCTCGAAGTTCATCAGAGAGGCTTCCATTTCCTTCAGCCGTTGCGGATAGTCCTTATACAGCTGCTTGAAGGGGAAGTGCTGCTTCCGCAGCAGCGAAGTGGAAGTGGCGCTTTTCCGGAGCTTTCCCGGCCGGTTCCCGTTGGTGAACGTCACATACAGGTTGGAATAGCTGTTCAGAATTTCCTTTCCGTCAAAGTGCCGGTTGTTCTCGGCTATCAATGCATTGGTGGAATATTCCGTGTTCCGGTATTCGCCCGTATAGTAGAAATTCTGCTGGTGTACCACCGTCCCGGCAGGAAGCATCTTCAACAGCGCTTCCAGCCTTTCGTGGATGTAGAGTGCATCACTCTCCGAGAGGGTGAACACCTCCGGCAGAAACAGCCGATACCCGACGGTGATATCCCCGTTTCCGTTGATGATCGCATCCCCGGTGATGGTCTGGATGGGCAGCACATCCCCCAGATCCACCGACTGGTCCGTCAGCTCCACTTCGCTCTGACGGCTGTAGATCAGGACAACGACCAAGGCCAGCAGTCCGATCAAAAGGGTGATAAGTAAGATGATTCCAATCATGGGCTTCTTTGCAGGATAAATTTGAAAATCTGTTTCTTGTCTCTGATCTGACGCGGTGTCGCTCTTCGCACACTGATACCGGTCAGATAATCCGGGTTACCGGCTTTATGCTCCTTCTTGAGGGTTGCGAACAGCATCCCGGAGAGTCCCAGGATGCCGGATACGATACCGATGATGAATACTGGATGCAGCTGCTTGAAGATGCTGAAAATGATAATCAAGGCCACTACCAGCATAAAGACGGCAAATTGCCCGGATGACAAGCCGAAAAACTTAATCGGCTTGTTGATCTTCCGCATGGTGCGCATAGCCGTTCCCTCCCTAGATGATGAGGAAAGCTACCATGATGACCACTACGGCTATGATCCAACCCAGCAGGTATTCCTTGGCGTGGGGGTTGTTGGTAGCCAGCGAATAGATGACAAAGACCAGGGCAATGCCCAAGACGGCTGCCAGAATATACTTGGCCACATCGAGGATGGTATCAGCTCCTTCCTTCGCCTTGTCCGTCACCTCGGAAAGGCTGCTGATTTTCAGCCCGCTCTGGGCTTCCACTACCTGGACTGTTCCCAACAGCATGAAGAAGACCATCAGCGTAAAGATGGCTCTGCTGTGTTGGCTCACGAAGTTTCTTGCTCTCTCTTGGGTCTTTTCTAATGTTTTCATGGTTTTCAATATTTGGGGTTATACATTGATCTTTTCCAGGTCTTTCCAGTCCACTTCCTTATAGCGGATGAAGTGGGGAGGTTCCTGCGCTTCCTTTCCGACTTTCCCTCCGGTGTAGTAGAAGGTTCTTCCGTTGTGAAACAGGTCAGCCAGTTTCTCGGCCACCTCCTCCTCCACCACATCCGACTGAAAGATGATGTTGATGACCGGTGTCGTAGAAGCTGCAGGAGCTCCATCTCCCTTCCTTTCACCCTTTGGCTGGCCGGTCTTCTGTTCTGCCTTGACTGTGGGCTTGTTGCAGTACCACCAGGCAAATCCGGCTGCGAGTCCGGCCAATAGCAGGACATCCGCAAATCCTCCTAAATCAGCTGCCATATCAGTAACCAGGTTATCAGTGCAACAAGATAGGTAATGATGGCTTCCTTGGTTCGTTCGTGGTTGCTGATCAGCTTTTTAAGTACGGCCAGACCGGCACACACAAAGCCTACGCCAATCAAGGTAGTCCCTATTTCACGATACAGGGCTATCAAGCCAGATACATCCGTACTGGCTAAAATGACTAAAGGTTCCATAAGATAAAGGAGATTGGATTAGTATAGCAAAAACTTGATGCCGACATTCCAGACCGTGTTCCAGTCTTCTACAGACAAGGGGTTCCAGCATTGCTGCACACGCCCCAACAGGGCAATACGCGGGGCTACGAAGACTTCCAGTTCGGTTTCCAGCTTCGGGCCGACGATAAAGGTGTATTTTTCGTCGGGCCGCTTGTCAAACTCGCAACCGATAAAGGCTCCCAGACCTACGTTCCAGTAAATGGATTTCAGGTTCGTGACAATCGTATAGTAATAACCTCCGTCCAGATGCAGGTCCCATGCCTTTTTCTCTGCCCATTCGGTTTCTGCCGGTGCAGGTGTTTCCGGAGCTGCCGGTGCATTCCGCGTGGTTGCAGGTGCAGAAGATGTAGCCGGAATCGTGGCCGGATCCGAATGTTGGGGTATGGCGTAATCGTAGGGCTTTTCCAAATAGCTGATACCGGCTTTCCAATAGCTCTTGCGGTTGACATACTTCGAAAACGACAGGTTGCCGTAGTGCGCATAATCGCCAAAGATGTTGCTGCCGTAGTTCAGCTCCAGGGCAGAGATGTTTTTGTAGTGGCGTTGCGCGTAGGTGTCGATACTGCCTGCTATCAGCAGGCAAAAGATGACTGTTACAAGGTTCCGGTCCATGGCGTTTTCAAAGGATTAAGGGTTAATACTAGGTTTTCTTTATTGTTCCTTTTTGCGTCAAAAGGATACCAAAAGTTATAATTTGATTTCTTTTCGTGTCTCAAACATATAGATTATATACGAAACAACAAATTTTCTAACACAATAAAACGGGATTCTTCTGCATAACTTAATCTACATTAAAAAATGCACATGATGCTCATTCCATCATCTGGTCATAGCTGCTTCTTCATTCCTGTGGTTTTGAGGGCTAGAGGGCATAAAGCTTTTGCAGGCAAAAATCGATAAACGAAGACCGGATCTTCTTTTATGTTAAAAGTTACGGAGATTATTTACATTCTCCGTAACTTTTAACATGTTTTATTCGTTTCCTTTCGCAAGTAGTTGTACCTTTGCATGCATTATATGAGACAAATGGATAAAAGTGCAATCATCGATACGCTACAAGAGCAGGGAGGCTTCATAACCACAGGTGAAGTGAAAAACCGCGGTGAATACGAACAGCTCCGCCGTGCCGCAGAAGCCGGAACGGTCATGCGGCTTCGTAAGGGTATCTATGCAGAATGTTCAGCCTTGGCAAACAACATGATAGATGTAGAACGTATAGTTCCACACGGGATCCTTTGCCTATATAGTGCATTTGCTTATTATGGCCTTTCTACGCAAGTGCCTTCCGCTACTTGCATTGCCATAGAAGCCAAGCGAAAGGTGCGTCTGCCTGATTATCCTCCCATAGACCTCTATTACTGGAAGAAGGAGAATTTGGAGTTTGGCATCATCCCAAAGAACATATCGGGATATGACGTACTCATTACCGACAGAGAGCGAACCGTTTGCGATGCGGTGAAATACCGAAACAAGATCGGACTTGACGTATGCGGTGAAGTGATAGACAGCTACCTCAAAAAAGTGGACCGAAACATTTCACTACTCCATGAATATGCTCAAAAACTTAGAGTAAAAAATATATTGACAACATATCTGGAAACAAGACTATGACGAAGAATATAGGAAAATCCATCAGGACACGCTTGCTGAACCTTGCCAAAGAAGAGAAACAAGAGTACATGAAGGTATTGGTGAGATACTTGCATGAACGCTTGCTGTTTCGTATCTCCGCAAGCCCTTACAAATGCCATTTTCTGCTGAAAGGCAGTTCGCTGCTGTTTGCGTTGGATGGATTCAAGGCTCGTCCCACAATTGATATCGATTTGTTGGGAGAGCGGATCAGCAATGACAGAGAAAACCTGAAAGAGGTATTCCAAAAAGTATGTGGCATCGAATGCGATGAAGATGGGGTCACATTTGATGCAGCTTCGCTTGAACTGGAGCCGATAGCCGTAGAAAAGAAATATCCTGGCACCTGTGTCAAAGTGGTGGCTCACCTGGATACGATAGTACAACAGGTATCTGTTGACATAGGGTTTGGTGATGTCGTAACACCCTATCCCCTATCTTTAGACTATCCGCTGCTGCTGCCGGATGTCCCGGCTGTAGAATTGTATGCCTACTCATTGGAAACATTGATAGCGGAAAAATTCCACGCTATGGTTGACCGAGACGAAAGCAACAGTCGCATGAAGGACTTCTTCGATGTGTACCAGTTGTTTACCTACCACGAAATCGATCGGATACTCCTGGCCGAAGCTATTGCCAGTACATTCAAAAACAGAAATACGCCTTATAGAGAGCATCTTGCTCTTTTCACAGACGAATTTGCAAAAGATACAGTGCGCAATACGGCATGGAAGGCTTTCCTGAAAAAGATACGGTGGAAAGAGCAGATAGATTTTTCGGTTGTGATGAAATGCATCAAAGAAAACCTACAAGTATATTGGAAGAAAGAAGCATTGCAAAACGAACTGTAAGCTAAAATGTTAGATACTTCGGGACAGCAATGTCCCCTCTCTTTCTTCACACCTCCTGAGTTCCTCCATTCAGTCATGAATGGCTCACAATATATTTCCAGAAGAACCGCTGAAACTTTCCAGTTGGAAATGACTGGTCGGTTGCAGCGGTTCCTGCTAAGAGAGAATATGTCTTATCGGAAATTACGGCGAATGTTGCTCAGCGTTTGGGGAGTGATGTTCAGATAACTGGCCACACTTTTCTGCGGACAGCTCTGCAGGATCCATCGTTCGTGGTTAAACAGATAGACGAATTTAGCCTTGGCATCACAGGTGCGCATCATCTGTTTTCTGTCCGCATCACGCCTCCAGGCTCTTTCATAAATCAGGTTGCTGAAGTGGTTGAAATTGATGGATGTTCGATACAGGTAATCTACATGGTCTTTATGCATTCTCCAAATCTTGCTGTTTGTTACTGCCGTTATATCAAAAACGGATCGGCTGACTCCATCACAGTTTCCGCAGACCATATTCAATCCATCGATAAACCGGTGAACGATTTCTCTTTCCTTCCCTTTTTCATCCTAATCTGTAATGCTGCACTGAAGTATTCCGCTTTCCACGAAATACAGGTATTCAAGCTGTTCATCCTTATGGACCAGGAATCCATTCCGCTTGAGTTCAATCACTTCGGTGTATCTTTCGATGTATAGAATCTCTTCCTCTTTGAAGAAGATGCTGTATTCTTTGGATAGTTCATCCAACACCCTTCGGCTAATGTAGTTGTTTCTCATTTAGGTTAATTAGGTTTTTGTGTGTCAATAAAAAACGGACGCCTTATGTTAGATAAGCCATCCGTTTGCAAATATATATTTTGATTTAAATTCCGGTTATTTCCTTATAATCTTTTCAGAAATAAGCTATAAAATTATCATTTAGTAACCTTTCACCGCTTGTCACTTAAAATAAGTCTCATTGATGTTGTATTTCACATCGGCATCCGGAAACTGCTCATACAGCGCTTCACGGAAGAGTTCCAGATACGTTCCCTCGATCTGCTCATAGATAAACTTCGTGGGTACGGCAAACACCAGCAGGTTTCCTTCCACATCCACCAGCTTGATAAAGGAGAAGAACTGTCTGAAAGCCAGTGCATCACGCTCTCTGATGGTATGCAAGACCTTGTCGAAGAGTGCCAGTTCCGAAGCGATACGATCCTGCTTGTCTGCCGGATTCTCCTGCGGCTCTTCCTGCTTCGGTTCCTCTTCCTTCACTTCCTCACAGACAGGCTGATAAGCCTTGACAAAGTTCTTCAGACAGACCAGCACATAACCCTTGGGGTTCTGTGGCTTATATTTGGCCTCTTTCTCCTTGAGTGTCAGGATTTCCTGTTCCAGTGCCGGCAGCATCTCGTCCACCCAGCTGTCCGTCATAAACTTCAGGTCATTGTCCGTATAGCCGTATTCCTTCTTCAGGTGGTCCAAGACAGAGTTTACATCCTTCTGCACCTGTCCCTTTTCCAGCAGCTGCTTTCCCATTTCGCTCATCTTGATCGTAAACTTGATTTCATCGGGCGTTCCGCGCTTGCGCGTGGTCCTGTAGATGGGTTCGTAGTCAAACGAGATGTCGATCAGATTCTTTTCCAACAGCTTGTCCATTTCCTTCTTGACCGGATTCAGCACCTTCTGACAGAATTCCCAATACGACGGATAGATTTCATCCTTCACCACGTTGTTCTTCCGGTCGTAGCGCAACAGCCCGAGATACTCCTTAAATTCGATGTAGTCCACCGTCTTGGTCTTGTAGTTCCGCCACCGTTCCAGGTAGATATATACCCGGGGCGTACGCTTCTTCTTACAGAACTGCGCGATGGTGGCAATGTGGTTCACATAGCCATGGCTCATGTCGAAGACATCCGACAGGTTCTTCGTCAGCATCGTGACGGAAATGATTCCCTTTCTCCGCTTGCCGCCCTTATAGGCATAGGGGTTTCCATTCACGTCATCGCTGTTCGTAGGGATGACTATGCGGCTGAACAGGTTGATGTACACCCGGTTGGCCAGCTTCTTGTTTTCATATACCGGATAAGACATGCTCATCTTCATCAGGTTTTCACAGGCCGACTCCAGCTTGTCATACATATCACTCCGGATGCCCAAGTCGGACAGGTCCAGGTCGATGGTGATGGCTTCCCTGGCCATTTCATCATTCGAAAAAAGGGTGAGCTGCTTTCCCCCGCCCTGGCTCTTGCAGTTGCGCGACAGATACTCCTCGATGCGCTCCTGGATGGCTTTAGACAAGGCTATGATGATGTTCATCTGCATCAGTGTAAAGTCACCGCTGATCATCGAATAGATGACCGGCTGCTTGATCCATTTCACGTCAGCCAACTCCGCAATCAGCCCGTTGTCGCTCTGCATTAACTGGTTTACTTTCTTTCTTCCCATAGCATGTGTTCTTATCGATTGCGAAAATAAGGTTTATATTCGGTTTATCCATCTGTCCTCCTAATTTATTAACATAAATTAGCACATTTGTAATATATTGAATTTCAGTTACTTATATTATAGATATACGTTATATTATTGTATGTTGGGTGGTTAATCCTTGCTGTTTGGGTGGTTTTTGGCATGTGCAGGCCACCAAGTGTTGACCTTTTGGGTGGATAGGCCATATCCCGGTTTCATTCCTTTTGAATACATGTTGACCTTTTAGGTGGTATAGACACAGATTCTTGGGGATTTTGGCCGGATATTGACCTTTTGGGAGGTGAACGACCTCACTTTTACAACCATTTTGGATATGTTGACCTTTTGGGTGGATGGAAAAAGAGCTTTCAGACCGTTTTTGCGGATGTTGACCTTTTGGGTGGAACGAGATATCCGGCTTTCAAGTCGTTTTTCCGGTTGTTGACCTTTTGGGTGGTTCATCCATCTGTCCGGTTCGTACAGACTTCTCGTCGGAAAAACTTGGCATTTTGGCCGGATTCCATCCGAAAAACCAGGATTCACGGCTGGATTTCCAATCAAAGTGTTGACCTTTTAGGTGGGAAGTGTTGACCTTTTAGGTGGGAAGTGTTGACTTTTTAGGTGGGAAGTGTTGACCTTTTGGGTGGGAAGTGTTGACCTTTTAGGTGGGAAGTGTTGACCTTTTGGGTGGTTTTTCGTCTGTAATAAATTGTATTTCAGCAAGATAGCAAGTCCTATATATCTATATCTTAATACTATTGTATTTATATATTAAGAACCGACCGACCCTTAAGATTCTTAATTAATCAATCACTACAAAAATACTAAAATGATAGAATATTAGAATATAGGAGATTATAATTGACTGAAAATGAAATGGATGGAAGCCGTTTTCCACCTAAAAGGTAAGGAGTTTCCACCAATTTGGTAAACACTTTCCACCTAAAAGGTAAGGAGTTTCCACCAATTTGGTAAACACTTTCCACCAGAAAGGTAAGGACTGACCTTTTAGGTGGGTGCTGATACCACCCAAAACCGGAAAATTGGTTGTTTTTATGTTGCTCAGCACAAATTCCCGTATATTTGGGTGGGTGGCTTCGAACTTTCAATTTCGTTCTTCCATACGAAACGTGACGGGATCCATTCCGATTTGTTCAGACCCGTACATACTCCCTTTTCCAAGGCAGGTAGCTGTGTGTCGGACTTATTCTTACCCGCTTTCTTGTTTATTTGATTTACGATTATTATATTTGCAATAATCATATAAACAATATTCACATGGAAGAACTGACAATATTGAATCCCTTCGTAGTGGGGAAATATGTTTCGCCCCATTATTTCTGCGACCGTGAAGTAGAAACGCAATGGCTGATGAAACAGATTGCCAACGGGAGAAACACCGCACTGGTTTCTTTCCGACGCATGGGAAAGACGGGATTGATTTCCCATCTTTTCAACCAGCCGGAAGTGAAAGACCGCTACCATACGGTCTTTGTCGATGTCTATGCCAGCTCTTCCTTGACGGAATTCGTCTATTTTCTGGGGAAAGCGATTCTGGAGCAGGTCAAAAAGGACAAGTATGGCTTCATGGAGCAGTTTTTTCGGGTCATCAAGTCGCTGAAGGTCGGGTTTACGGTGGATCCGGTTACCGGAGAGACCAGCTTCGACCTCGGATTGGGCAGCATTCAGTCTCCCGAGATAACCTTGGATGAGATTTTCCATTACCTGGAGTCTATCGACAAACCCTGTGTGGTAGCGATCGATGAGTTTCAGCAGGTGGGTTCCTACCAGGAGCAGCATGTCGAAGCGTTGTTGCGTTCCAAAATCCAACAGTGCAGGCAGACCGTATTCATCTTTTCCGGCAGTAAGCGCCACCTGATGTACAACATGTTCAATTCGCCAGCCAAGCCGTTCTATCAGAGTGCAGTAAGCATGGGGCTGGAGGCGATTCCCTTAGACAAATACATGCCTTTTGTCCAGTCACTTTTTGAAGAACGCGGCAAGTCTGTTTCTTCTTCGGTCATCGAAAAGGTTTACCGGCAGTTTGATGGCACCACCTGGTATATGCAGCTGATGATGAATGAGCTGTTCACATCCACCGGATACGTTGAATGTTGTACAGAAGACCAGGTTGAAACGGCGATGAATGGCATTATACAAGTTCAGGACGGTGGGTACCGGATGCTGCTTTCCCAACTGTCCTACAAGCAGAAGCAGGTTCTGCAGGCCATTGCGAAAGAAGGGAAGGCCTACGGCATCACTTCGGCAGAGTTTGTCGGCAGACACCGGCTTACCTCGGCCAGTTCCGTACAGTCCGCTGTCCGGATGCTCCTGAAGAAAGACATCCTGACCCAGCAGGATGACTGCTACTGGATTTATGATTACTTCTTCGGTGAGTGGCTGAAGCGTAATTTTTGAACCGTTCCGTCCGTCTGTCGATTCCTCAGCAAAAAGGGATGAGTGCCATCAAAGCTGCATCCATCCCTTTTTCCGAACGTATAGGCCTTTGGGTTACAAGCTCATGTATTTTTTGAGCAATGCCTGGATTTCCTTCGTATGCTGGTTCAGGATGTCATCGAGGATATTGGTGGCAATCACGTTCATACCCACTCCTGTTGCGATGGAGATTTTCTTCAGCTTGCTGTGAGCTTCGTTCGAGATGCGGATGACTTCCCCGTTCTTCACCTTGTTGTCGATCAGGTAGTCAGCGAATTTCTTCTCCCCTGCCTTCTCTTTTTCTTTCTCTTCCTTTGCCTCCTGCTTTTCCCCTTGGGGTGCTTCAGAAGTCTTTTTTTCCACCGGTTCCGGTTCTGACTTTGCGATTGCCTCTACCGCCGGCTTTTCTTCCGCGGCTCTTTCTTCCACGTTTTCCTTCACAGGTTTTTCCGATACGGGCGAAGTGTTCTCAGCCACGTTGTTGATGCTCTGGATTTCCTGTTCCTTTCTCTGTGCGCTTTGCTGCAAGAGCTTTTTCATTGCGTCTGATCCTGCCATGGCATTATGATTCTAAATGGTTACTGATTAATTCCAATACTTCTTCGCAAAAGGCATCGCAAGGATGTTGGTATTTCTTCATCAGCGTGGTCACGTTCCGCTGAAAGTCCACCCTGGAGTCCTTCACATAGTTGTTCAACAGCTCAAAGGGAAGGGCATCCTTGGTCTTCATGATTTCCTTAAATTCGAGCACATTGGGCATGACCCGGTTCATGACACCCCGTACCGTCGTTTTTAAGCCCAATTCTTCGCGTTTCTGGATGATGTCCTTATACACCTCTTCGTAGAATCTCAAAGTGGGCAGCAAATCGGTCTGGTTCGGCTCAAACGGCATGATCACCACATCGATGAAGTGCAGCGTCTCGATTACCCCGTTCTGCTTTAGGTTGCCCGGGAAGTCCACCAGAATGATGTCGAAGTTCTCCTTCAGAAAGTCCAGCTGGTTGATGAACTCGGATGAGCCGATGTTGATGACCTCGTATTCGCTGGATTTGTCCGCACCTTCTTCCGCTTCGTTGTCGCGCATCCTTCCGATGGTATTCTGCATGTCGTCAATATCCACGACGGCAATGCTCAGCCCCTCGCTGTTTTCTGACAATGATTTCACATAACCTGCAAACAGGGCGGTCAAGGTGGATTTCCCTACCCCACCCTTCGGATTCTCAAATGAAACGGTGATTCCCGGTAATATCTGTCCCATAATTCTTCGTTTTTTGATTGATGCCACAAAGATACGAATAATTTTCATACTTACATACTTTCGCACGAAATTATTTACTCACTTTCAGACGCAATTACGTATGTACGTAAGAAAGAACATTCAAACGTTCGTAATAACGTATGTATGTGAGAAAGAATATATAGACTTAATAACGCACATACGAGCGTAAGAAAGTACGTTCGTATGTACACATGTACACGTGTTCTCGAAAAACTTCGTTTCTCTTGTTCTTGTGCGCGTGTGTGCTCATGTACATGTGTTCTCTGTTTCTTCTGTTCCTGTGCACATCTGCATAAGGTCCCGCATCCGATGGCATGCTGCTTTACGGCCTTGGCAGGCGCATGTGTGCGCGGTCCTTGTGTTCATGTGTAACTTGGTACATGTGTGCATGAGTGCGTATGCTCATGTGTGCACATGTTCTTTTTTAATCCAGATTAATAAATGCAGAGAAAACCACTTCGGCTGTATCAACCTATGCGATAGTTGATTATATTTGTAACGCAAGGTATGTTTTTGTATATACAAAAACCCTTGCTACTTCCGAGAAGTAGAACCATTCGCTCTGCTCACGGATAGAATTGAGTCGCCATTCAAACTATAGTAGTATGAAAGAATTAAAGACGGAAGCTATATTGCTTCGCCTTACCAAGGATGAAAAAGACGTCCTGATAAGAAGAGCTGAAGAGTACGGAAGAACTGTTTCTTCTTTTATAAGAAACACCTGCATCTATGGCAAGTTCTCTTCCAAAACAGACTATCAGACTGTAATGGAATTGCGCAAGATCGGGGCCAACATCAACCAGTTGGTGAAGTATGTTCACCTGCTTCCGGTGGATGAAAACATAGCGTATGCATTGAAAAGAATCCATGAATACATGGATGAATTGGAAACCATCAAGAAGAAACTTTTATGATAGCAGAGATACAACCTTCCTTCGCTTCACACACTGCATTGTCGCGCAAAGTGGAGTATCATATGGGCAAAATTGATGAAGGAAATGCGCGGGTGCTATACACATCCACAGGCTCAGACCTGGCTTCTTTCCCCGGGGATATGCGTCTGGTTTCGCAGTTGAATGACCGGGTTAAGCTGCCCTATTCGGAGATTACCTTGAGTCTTTATCTCGGAGAGAATCTGACCGATGAACAGTGGTTGTCGTTGTCTCACGAATACCTTCGTGAGATGGGGTATGAACATGCTTGCTATGCCGTCATCCTCAATTCAGACAAGGCGCATTCGCATGTCCACATCCTGACCACCACCATCGATGAAGACGGCAAGCGTATATCGTCATCCAACAACTATGCCCGGTCGGAGAAGATTTCCCGGGCGCTGGAGGAGTCCTACGGTCTCCGACCGCTGGATCCTGCGTATGGCCGGAGAACCTCCCTTGGCGAAAATCAATACCGACAGTACTATCTCAACGAAGCGCTCCTGAAGGTGCTCCGCAGCTACAGCCACAAGGATCAGCTCCGCGAATGGCTCCAGTCATTCGAAGCGGTTGCAAAGCTGGGCAAGCCATGGCAGAGCTTGCGGCTGACCAATACGGAATGGCAGCAACTCCTGGGGGAGGAAGCCTACCGGACCCTCTTCGACCGGTTGGACAAGGGCGGCTTTTTCAAGTCGCTATATAAAGACGAACTGCTGGCCAAGCTGGACCGTCTCTACGACGAGTCAGACAGCACGTCCATGTTCCGCTCCAGGCTAGAAGCCGAGGGACTCTACATGCGGCTGATCACCCAGAAGGACAAGTCCTATTATGTGTATGGTATCAAGGATGCAGGCTTCTACTTGAAAGATACCTCCCTTCCGTTGAGATACCGCTTCGGTGAGCTGTCTTTTGACCGGAATGGGATGAGCCTCGATGAGCAGAAACATTACCTCTACGACCATGTGTTCCTGGCCTTAAACAAGGCTGCCTCCTACGAGGAGTTCAAGGCTGCACTGGAGGCAGACGGCATCCGGCTGCAGGAGCACCGGAATGCCAAGGGCATCTATGGCTTGTCGTACTATATAGACGGCTTGGAGGATCCCCATATCTTCAAGGCTTCAGACATATCCCGTAAACTGACCTACAAGGCCATCCGTGAGCATTTCCAGGGTCAGGCCAAGACGGATTTCGAAAAATCCGGTAGGGTAGGGGAGTTCCAGGAACGGGTGGCACGCGAAGAAGCCTACATCGAAGGGCGCAGTTCCTACATCCCCCTTCCGGATTTGGCCGGTGGCGGCAAGCGCACCAAAGACGAGGATGAATTGGATATTCCCAAAAAGCGGAAGAAGAAACTAAACAAGAATATCGACTTTACCATCTAAAACCTGATAACCTATGATGAATTACCGTACCGTTTTGCGTGATTTCTCACCCGTCGAATGGGGAGATTTCCTGATAAGATTTGAGATCAACCGGCGCAGCTATGTGTTGTTTTCTCCGGAGCAAGGGAAGGTGTCCTGTCTCGAACTGATGTACTTCACAGAGTTGGATCCTCTGCAGCTCTCCGTGCTGCTGGGTATCAAAGTCGAATCGGAACCGATGGATGAGTTCGTCTTCCGGGCCACTTGTTCCAGGGATAGGCTGATAGACTATCTGTTCGACGTGAAGGCCGGTGGCGGCTCCGTCAAGCAGAAGCATGTTTCCGGCTGGAAGGCTTACCTGATGACGGATGTGGTCCGTGAAGACAAGGTCCGAAACATCTGCCAATTCAATATCGAAACCAAGGAGTCGGAGCTGGCCTTCGACAACCGTTGTTGCGCGGCCGGTGTCCGTACCGGTGAGACAGGGAAGCTCATCCACTTCTGCTGGGATCCGTCCCTCTTCTTTGCCATAGACAGAGGCGGAGAACGGGATGCACCGGCTTATCTGCTGGCTTCAGACAGCCCGGTGGTCGAAGCGTTTGCGCTCCGGAAAATAGGGAAGTGCTTCGGCAAGGAGCTTCCGCCGGACCGGCAGATAGCCATCCATGTGGGCAGTACGCCGTATGAAGCGCTTTCGCTGATGGCGTGTTACGTCCGTTCGGTCCAGCCGGCCATGAACATCCGTCTGGAGAGGAGAGGGGGGATGATCGTCATGGAGGTCATCGAATGGAATCCACTGGCATTCTCCAACTTCGTTTCTTTGCTCAATGTAGAAGTGAGAAACAGATGTGGTATGGATCAGCAGAGCAAGTTCGCTCCGTTCCTGTTGCAGTCCCAGTTCCGTAGAACCTTCCTTACTTTTCCGGATGTAGAGATCTTCCTGATGGTTTTCATGCATCAGTATCTTTCTGCGTTGAATCTTCCAGAGCTCCATTTGATGTAGTAGCTTCGGTGAGCTTAGAGGATATAGGGTTGACGGATCGTTTCCTTGAGCAACTGCACCAGGGGATAAAGCGGCTGGTCAGATTTGTGCCATTGTTCCACGGGATTGGGGTTAGCGATACACTTGATGGCACCGAACCCCAGGTAACTGTCAAGTATCAGCTTCTCCGCGGGAGTCGCCTTGCGCTTCTCTCTGCGCACTGAAAAGGCAATCTGCATTTTGTCGTAAGGACCTGTTTCTTGTTGTAAGCCATGCTGTACGTTGATTTTTGGCTCAAAAGTAACAAGGGTTATCTCCGTAATTCGGGATAGGAGAGGGTTTTTGAGTGAACAACAGGGAACCCCGGTAGTCTCAACATTTGTTTTCAGCGAAGTTACAGCATCTTTCCGGACAAACGCAAGATCCGGGTGAATTTGGGAAACAATCTCCAATCCTGCGGATAGTATTCTTTCCCAAAATCTTGCAAGAAGTCCAGACAGAGCTGTGCACGGGCGAAAAAAATTGTTTCACCTTAAATCTTCGTTATTATGAATACATTTTCTTTCCCTCAGATTTCAGTAAATTACAAGGATGCCGATGCTGCAAAACGTACCTTGGTAAACTCCTCCAGAGTGAGCTACGACATCTTCAAGGAGGCATACGATGAATGTATGCAGCATCATGAGGAATGCTGGGTGATGTTCCTCAATTATGGCGGATGACAGCCGCAGGTACGACGAACGCAATATGGCTTCACACGAGGAAGCGAAATGTATCATGGAGTACCTGAAAGAACACGGGAGAAACATACCATTAAAGTGATAGACCGATGAAAAAGAAAGAGGTGGAATTTGCCGGCAGAACTTATTCTTGCCGTGTGGTGAAATCAAATGAAGGTGAAGAACTCCTTATCGGCTCAACAGGTTTGCTTGACGCACTCCAGCCCGGTAGTTTCGACAGCGAGAACAAGGGATTTGCGAGTAAGGAGGCTGAGAAATTATACGATGAGATTTTCTTCTTCACCGATGCCGGAGGTCTCGAGCTGCCGGATGACGAGCTGGTTGAGATGCTGAAAGCTGAAAGAAGACAACCCGGAATGGTTTGAATAAAATGAATATATAAATCTATTAAAAATCAAGATTATGGATAAAGAGTATGTAATGAGAGTGGCTGCGACAATTCGCGAACAGCTGGTAACGATGACCGACACGCCGGTCCTTATGTCATGGGGCATCGAGGAGTTTATGGCAACAGTATTCAATGACCTGCCGGGACTGAAATTCCATGTAAACGGAAGACTCTTCCAAGGGGAAGTGCTGATCTGTCTGAACGGCTCGGACTATTATGAAGTATATCTCCAGAACGGGACAGACATAGAGTGCCTCAGTGACGAAGTCTGCTTCGATGAACTGGGAGAAGTGATGACCGCCATATTGAAAGCGGAACTGACAAAGAGGAATATGCACGCTTCTGTGAACAGGCAGCCATGTCGCTCTAATATGAAAACAAGAAGTCCTTCAATTATGTTGGAGGGCTTCTTGTTTAATTTCCAATAATACCTCTACCGTTTGCCGTTTTGAACGGTTTTCATTAACGCATCACATA
>ENA-OZUY01000071-OZUY01000071.1-human-gut-metagenome-genome-assembly--contig:-NODE-71-length-40676-cov-6.850422_pt1 | contig 40676 bp, 30 predicted proteins | sample MGYA00243443_ERZ654041 | MGnify/ENA primary metagenome ERZ654041 (study PRJEB26926, sample SAMN06164880) | human gut metagenome | biome: ENVO:00009003; feature: ENVO:2100002; material: ENVO:00002003... | reverse complement strand
GGTTACGTACGCCAAAGTACGCGCCCTCGTAAGAACTTGCCAAGAAACATCAAAAATCCATCAAATTCTCGCCGTTTTAGGAAAGTTAAATATCAAAAATTCTGACTTTTTAGGGGCAGGGGACCCCGCGGGATACTGTGTACCCGTGGGGAGAAGGAGTATGCAAGCACAAGACAGGCGATTGTCGCTTGCGACGATTGACTGGTCAACAGCGCAGCATACGACGTGTGTGCGACTAGTTGACAATTTGTTTAATAATAAATATAATATACTAAACTCACAGGCGATGAGAAACAAGAGTAGCGCAGGACGCCATCAAGAGAGAAAACCCTTTGGCTGCAAGGTTTTTTGGATAAATGCGGGAAGTGCGGTTTTGAGCCTTACGGGAGGAAATGCCCGTGCGTGCGCGCAAACGTTATTGCGCTATCCTTGATTGAGGTGGAACAACGGAGTTAATTTCAGCCCGTCCTTAAAGGAAGCTTTTCGGACGGATTTTTTATTAAAGGAAGGTAAAAATGTCGGGATATCTCAAAAGTTACGTGGCGGCGGCAATGGAAAAAGATCCTGCCGCGACAAGCAAAATTATGGTGCTGTTTACCTATCCCGGGGTAAAGGCGCTTATGTGGCATCGTCCCGCAAACTGGTGTTACAGACACAAAATGAAATTCCTTGCGCGGGTAATTTCGCAACACGTGCGGTTCTGGACGGGCATTGAAATTCACCCGGGCGCGACAATCGGCAAGGGAGTGTTCATCGACCACGGCGCGGGAGTCGTCATCGGCGAAACGGCGGAAGTCGGCAACAACGTTACGCTTTATCAGGGCGTAACGCTTGGCGGCACGGGCAAAGACGCGGGCAAACGACACCCCACGATCGAGGACAACGTCGTGATTGCGGCGGGCGCAAAAGTCCTTGGGCCGTTCACCGTCGGCAAGGGAAGTAAGATCGGCGCGGGCAGCGTAGTGCTGAAACCGGTGCCCGAAAACTGCACAGTCGTGGGCGTTCCCGGGCGCATCGTAAAGCAGGACGGAAAGCGCGTGGACAGCTTAAACCAGGTGGAACTTCCCGACCCCGTGCTGGAAGAACTTCGCCGCATAAACGCAAGGCTAACGCAAATCGAAAACCTTTCGGGTATCAACTGTTCACGTTATTCGATTGCAAACGAAGAAAACACAAAATCAACCGAAACGACAGATTAAAGGAGAAAAAGTATGGTTAAAGTATACAATACGCTGACAAGAAGAAAGGAAGAACTTATTCCGCTTTCGGGCAACAGAATAAATATGTACGCGTGCGGCATCACCGTTTCGGGCGACGCTCACATCGGTCACGCATATCAGGCGCTCATTTACGACATCATCAGAAAGTACCTTGTGAAAAGGGGCTTTGACGTAACGTACGCCAGAAATTACACCGACGTCGACGATAAGATTATCGCAAAATCGAAAGAGACGGGAATCCCTGCCGACAAGTACGCGGCAATGATGATAAAACGCATCGACAAAGTTATGCGTGAGTTCGACGTGGACGATCCCGACATCTGGCTGAAAGCGACGTGCAATATCGATAACATCATTGACTTCATAAAGGGGCTGGAAGAAAAAGGGTACGCCTACGCAACGCCCGAAGGAGACGTGTATTTCTCCGTCGAAAAATTCCCGTCCTACGGCGCGCTCAGCAACAGAAAAACCGAAGAAGCGTTTTCCGGCGTCCGCATCGAAAACGAAGACAACAAGAAAAGCGCGCTGGACTTTGCGCTTTGGAAGTCCGCAAAAGAAGGCGAAATCTCGTGGGACAGCCCGTGGGGCAAAGGACGTCCCGGCTGGCATATCGAATGTTCGGCAATGAACCGCGCGGCGTTCGGCGATCAGATTGACATACACGGCGGCGGCCGCGACCTTATTTTCCCGCATCACGAAAACGAAATCGCGCAGACCGAGGCACTTACCGGCAAAAAATTCGTGAAATACTGGATTCACAACGGGCTTATCAAGGTCAACGGACAAAAAATGAGCAAGTCTTTGGGCAACAGTCTGCTCCTTGAAGACTTGTTGAAAAAGTATTCGGCGGAAACGATAAAATTCGCGCTGTTGCAGACGAACTACCGCGCCGACATCAACGTCACGGACGATTTGTTCCCCACCGCCGAAAAACACCTTGTCGACTTTTACAGAGTTTTGGAAGAAGCCGAAAAATCCGGGCTTGAAAGCAGCAAAAAGACCGAAAAAATCGGAGAAGACTTTGTAAATTGCATGGACGACGACTTCAACACCGCGCTTGCGATAAGCAATCTTTTCGGATATTTCAAAAACATCAGAAAGAAGTTGAAAGACGGCGACGTAACCGCAATCGAAGACATCAACGCAATCCGTGAAAACTACGATATCCTGGGATTGTTCCGCGCGGACGAAAAAGAATTTTTGAAAAAATACGACAAAGCCGACGCCGAAGACAACGTGTCCGTCCCCGAAGAAATTTTCGCGCTCGCGGAAAAGAGAAAGGCGGCGAAAGCCGAAAAGAACTACGCTCTTGCCGACGAAATCAGGAAAGAAATCGCGGACAAAGGGTTTATTCTTGTCGACACGAAAGACGGATTCACGATAAAAAAGGCATAACGAAAAAGGTAGGGCGCGAAAACCGCGCCCGTTTTTATTAAGGAAAAATCATTGACTATATTAACTTATTAAGGCTATAATATAGTAATTAAATCGAAAAAGGATTTTTTATGGCTTATTACGAAAGACTGAACATCAAAGATATTTTTCAGGAAGAAGTGTTCACCGACGAAGTGATGCAGCGATATATGTCGGAAGACGCGTATCGCGCGCTGAAAGACGTTATCGCGCGCGGCGACGAACTGCCGAGGAGTCTTGCCGACGAAGTTGCCGCGGCAATGAAGACGTGGGCTGTCGAAAAGGGTGCGACTCATTTCACGCATTGGTTCCAGCCGATGACGGAATACACGGCAGAAAAGCACGACAGTTTCATTTCCGTCGACAAAGACGGAAAGGTACTTTTGGAATTTTCGGGCAAAAGTCTTTCAAAGGGCGAAGCGGACGCGTCGAGTTTCCCGTCGGGTGGAATCCGCGCCACGTTCGAGGCGCGCGGTTACACCGTATGGGATTGCAGTTCCCCGGCGTTTATCAAGCGTTCAAAGGGCGGCGCGGGCGTACTGTGCATACCGACGGCGTTTTGCGCCTACACCGGCGAGGCACTTGACAAAAAAACCCCGCTCCTTCGCAGTATGAACGTTTTAAACCGCGAGGTTTTAAGGCTTTTAAGGATTCTCGGAGACAACGAAACCAAAAAAGTTACTCCCGTCGTCGGCGGCGAGCAGGAATATTTTTTGATTGACAAAAACCACTATATGCAGCGCGAAGACTTGAAGTACGCGGGACGTACTTTGTTCGGCGCGCCCCCCGCAAAAGGACAGGAAAAGTCCGACCAGTATTACGCGACAATCCGTGACCGCGTCGCCTTTTTTATGGAAGATCTGAATCGCGAACTCTGGAAACTCGGCATCGCCGCAAAGACGGAGCATAACGAAGTCGCGCCCGCTCAGCACGAGCTTGCGCCGATTTTCACGTCCGCAAACATCGCGACCGACCAGAACCAGCTTATCATGGAAACGATGAAAAAGGTTGCGGAAAAGCACGACCTTGCGTGTCTTCTGCACGAAAAGCCTTTCAACGGCGTCAACGGCAGCGGCAAACACAACAACTGGTCGATAATGACGGACACGGGCGTGAACCTGCTGGAGCCCGGCAGCAATCCCGCCGAAAACCGCATATTTATGCTTATGATACTTGCGGTCATCGCGGGCGTGGACGAATATGCCGACCTTGTCAGAATGAGCGCGGCAAGCGCGGGAAACGACAACCGTCTGGGCGGAAACGAAGCACCCCCGTCGATAATTTCGGTTTTCGTCGGCAACGACCTTTACTCGGCGTTTGAAACGCTGAAAGAAGGCAAAACCGCCGTTACGAAAGTCAAAGAGTACATCAAAATGGGGCTGCCGTCTTTCCCAAAACTCAAAAAGGACAACACCGACAGAAACCGCACCTCGCCGTTTGCGTTCACGGGGAACAAGTTTGAATTCCGCATGGTCGGAAGCAGCGCGTCGCTTGCGACGTCCATAATCGTCCTTGACACGATAACCGCCGAAATGGTGCGCCGTATCGCCGACGAAATCGAAGAAAAGACAAAATCGGGCGAAGACCTCGACCACGCGTTGTCAGAAATCATCGTGTCTTATATCCGCGCGCACGGCCGCATCATCTATAACGGCAACAATTACAGCAAGGAATGGGAGGAAGAAGCGAAACGCCGCGGTCTTCATATGACGTCCAACAGCCTTGACGCGTTCAAATGTATGCTGGACAAGGATATTGTCAATCTTTATGAAAGGAACGGCGTTTTAAGCGAAAAGGAACTTACGAGCCGCTATGAAATCTTTGTCGAAAACTACGCAAAGACCGTCAATATCGAGGCTCTTGCAATGCGAAATATCGCAAGGAAACAAATTTTGCCCGCGGTCATGAGGACGGAAGGAAAACTTGCGGCATACCTGAAAGACTTAAGGGAAATAAATCAGAAATTCGGGGCGGCGGACGAAAGATTGCTTGCCGAAACCGATAAACTTATCGACGAAACCGATCGTCGCACGACCGATCTTGAACACGCTCTTGCAAAGGCAAAGTCGATTGAGAATTTTGAAAAACAGGCAGAGTGTTATCGCGACAAAGTCCTTGTCGCAATGAACAGACTGCGTGAAAGCGTGGACAAGCTCGAACTTATCACCGAGAAGAAAGAATGGCCGTTCCCGTCTTACGGCGACATTCTATTCTATGAGTAAAAAACGATGTTAAACGTTGAAAACGACAATATAAAGCCCGAAAACGGCAACATAACGCCGTCGGAAGTCGACCTTAAAAGGGCGAACATCATCGCCGACACTTTTGTGGAAAAGGTTGAAACCGCCGCGCCCGTCAGGATTGCGACAAGCGTTGACGAAAAGAAAGGCGCGGTAAAAATCCGTGAGCTTTACGAAAAGATTCTGGGGCTTCCGGCAAGGACGGAACCCACCACCGTCGCGCCGCTTGCGGGACGATTCGGCATACCCGTTTACGGGGTGATTTTCGCGATCGCGCTTGCGTTTTATATAGTGGGCGTGCTTATCGACGACAAAGCCGTCACATACGGTTTTCTTGCGCTGTCGATGCTTGTTACCATTCTTGTCGGCGCAATGCTGTTCGTGCAGGTTCTGACAAACAAAAACACGTTCAACGCGCTTTTCCCGAAGCGCACGTCGTACAACGTATTGTCGTCGATCGAGGCGAAAGCCCCTGCCGAAAACACGCTTGTCATCGGCAGCCACTACGACAGCGATATGGACAGGTCGGACGTTGTAATGTTCCTGAAAGATAAAAACCTGCCGAAATGGATTTCACGTGCGTTCAAGGCGTTGTCGATAATCAGCATACCCGTGCTTCTCGTGTTTGAAATTATCGCGATATGTCTGCCGCACTTAAACGTCGGCGACAAAGCGGTGATGTTTTTATTCCCGACGATATTCTGCGGACTTGCGATATTTTATCTTGTCACGATGTTTTCATACAAAAAGCGCAACAGCAACATCGGACACGAAGGATTGCAGGCGGCGGGGGTATCCCTTGCGGTTGCGGACTATTTAAGGCTGCATCCCGAACTTATCCCCGACAATACGAAAGTCGTGCTTGCGTGCTTCGGCGCGAAAGAATGCGGCGCAAAGGGCGCGGAACAACTCATATTGCAACACTATGGCAGGGACGAATCACTGATAAATCCCGTCGTGATAAACTTTTCAAAAGTCGGCGATTGCGACAACGTCGTGATACAGGGCGACAGACAGTACAAAAACATTTACGACCTGAAAATCAACAACGTGGCGTTCAAGGCGATTAAGGAAGAATGCGACGACGTGGCGTTCAGGTACAGCGAAACGCTTTTCACCGACAGCACACCGTTTGCGCGGCGCAAAATCCCCACGACTACGATCGAACTCAAAAAAGGCGACAACGAACTTTCGTCGGCATACGACAAAGCCTTCAAAAGCGCGCTTAACGTGACGGTCGATACGATGAAGTATATGCAGGAACGCCAGCAACTTTTCCGCGGCGAAAAGACGATAATGTAAACCGCTGCTAATTTTTCAAAACAAAACGAAATTCCCGCAACGAGATTGCGGGATTTTTTATTAAAAAACAAAAAACGACGAAAGATACGGCGGAAAAACGCCGAAAGGGGGAATAAGGTTTGACTTTTATAAGATAATTCATTAAAATCTTATTAACTTGATAAGGTCGCGGACAAAAGGCGCAACGCAAAGTCTGCATAAAGGAGAAAGGCAAATGAAATCCGAACCCGTGAACGTTATTCCCGAAATCGAAACAAACCCCGTCGTATTTCAGCAGAAAGAACCCGAAAAGAAGTGGAAAACCGTCGTCAAAAAGTATGCGAATCGTTACTTCATCGACGCGTTTTCGGGAATGGCGCAAGGACTGTTCGTCACGCTTATCGCAGGGACGATATTTAAGCAGATCGGCAGTTGGTGCGGCGCGAATTCGGGATTCGGCGCACTGCTTATTCTCATCGGAAACATCGCCTGCACGCTTATGGGCGCGGGCATCGGCGTAGGTATCGCCAAGAAACTGAAAGCGCCCGACCTTGTGGTTTTTGCGTGTGCGGTCGCGGGATTTTTGGGAGCGTTTTTGCCCGACAAAGTTTACAATCTTTTGTCCGACGGAAGTTTTTCGTTGAAAGCAGTGGCAGGCTCGATAACGGCGTTCAAAGTGGGCGCGCCCGGCAATCCCATCGGCTCGTACGTATCGACGCTTATCGCTTTGGAAATTGTATTGTTGGTGCAGGGCAAAACCAAACTTGATATCTTAATCGTACCTTTAACGGTGATGTTTGTGACGATAATCTCAATGTTTGTCGCATATCCCGCAATCTGGTTCATAAAAATAATTCAGAAATTCATTGAAATTTCGGTGACGGCGCAACCCTTTATTATGGGCGTTGTGATATCCGTCGTGATGGGCATACTTTTGACGATGCCCACGTCTTCTGCGGCGATATGGATTGCGATTGCGTCGGGAAGTACGTCGGACGCGATGATGCTTGCGGGCGGCGCGGCTGTCGTCGGATGCGCGGCGCAGATGGTAGGCTTTGCGGTGATGTCGTTCAAAGAAAACGGCGTCGGCGGACTTATCTCGCAAGGTATCGGCACCAGCATGTTGCAGATCCCCAACATTATGAAACACCCGCTCATTTTCGTGCCGCCGATTATCGCTTCCGCAATCGTAGGTCCCATTGCGACGTGCGTGTTCAAACTTCGTTGTACCGCGGGCGGCGGCGGCATGGGCACAAGCGGACTCGTCGGCGTGTTCGGCGCGGTCGAGGCGTCGAAAGGCGTTGTGTCGGACGCGAATATCGCGCTTGCCATAGTGTTTTTGATGTTCGTAATTCCCGCAGTCGTGTCGCTTTTACTTAGAATCCTTTTTGAAAAGAAAGGCTGGATCAAGGGCGAGTGGATGAAACTCGATGTTTAATATAGCAATCGTTCTTATTATTCACGCTTGCTATAAGAAAATCAACGATAAAAGACGTGCGAAACGCACGTCTTTTTATTTTTCCGAAAAAGATTGAAAAATCCCGCGGAGTTTATATTTTCGTCAAATCCTTGCCTAAATTATAAAATAAGTATATACTTTGTATATCTTTAATATTTACGACTTTTTATCGGAGGCATTATGCTTTTATCGAAACTTGTGGGGGAACGCGTTAAGGAAGCCCCTGCGGACGTTACCATTTTAAGCCACGCGCTGCTTGCCCGCGCGGGGTATATCAAGCCGGTTGCAAACGGCATTTTCTCGCTTACTTCTCCCGCCCAGCTTATGGCGAAGAATATCGAAGACATTATCCGCGACGAAATGAACAAAATCGACGGACAGGAAGTGAAGTTCCCCGTCGTTATGCCCAGGGAACTCTGGGAGCAGTCGGGAAGATATTCAAGCATCGGCAGCGAGATGGTGCGGTTTAAGGACAGAAGCGGCAAAGACATGCTTCTCGGAATGACGCACGAAGAAGCGGCGGTACACCTTGCAAAAAACACCGTTTCGAGCTATAATCAACTTCCGTTCATGATTTATCAGATTCAGACGAAGTTCCGCGACGAGCCTCGTTGCCGCGGCGGACTTATCCGCGTCAGGGAATTCACGATGAAAGACGCGTACTCGTTCCACATGACGCAGGAGGACCTTGAAAAGCATTATTACAAGGAATACGACGCATACAACAACATATTCCGCCGTATCGGGCTGAAAAAATTCATCGCGGTCAAGTCGGACAGCGGTATGATGGGCGGCAGTATCGCTCACGAGTTTATGCTGCTGACAGAGGTCGGCGAAGACACGCTCGTGCTTTGCGACGAGTGCGGATACAAGTCGAATATGGAAGTCGCGACGGGCGCACGTCCCGAGGTCGATTTCGGCGCGGACGCGGAAAAGGAAGAGGTTTTCACCGGCGACACCAAAGACATTGCGGAAGTTTCGGAGTTTTTGAAAGTTCAGCCTTATCAGACGATAAAGGCGGTCGTTTACGCCGTGAAGGGCGAAAAGACGGTTGTCGTCGCGTTTATCAGGGGCGATTTGGAAGTCAACGAAGCCAAACTCAAAAAAGCGATTATGAAAAACATCGTCCCGTGGGAAGCCGACGAAGAATCGGGGCTCGTCGCGGGAAATATCGGGCCAATCGGGCTTGACCTGAAAGACGGAATCGTCGTTTTCGATAAGTCTTTGGAAGGCGCGTACAATATGGTTACCGGCGCAAACAAACCGCTGTACCACGTGAAAGGCGTGAACGTCGCACGCGATATTAAGCCCAAATCGTTCGTCGATATCGCAAAAGTGAAAGCAGGCGACAAATGCCCCGTTTGCGGAAAACCGCTGCACCTTGAAAACGGCATCGAAATCGGCAACATTTTCCAGCTCGGCACGAAATACACAAAGAGCATGGGCATGACCGTTCTTAACGAAAAAGGCGAAGCCGTCAACCCCATTATGGGCTGTTACGGTATCGGCGTAGGCCGTGCAATCGCCGCAATCGCGCAGGAAAGCAACGACAAAGCAGGACTTATTCTGCCAATCACCGTCGCGCCTTACAAGGTGCACATCTGCCCCTTGCGTATCGACGACCAAAACGTCCGCGAAAAGGCTTTTGCGCTGTACGACGCGCTTATGAAAAAGGGCGTGAACGTGTTGCTTGACGACCGCGAAAACGTCTCAAACGGCGTGAAATTCGCTGACGCCGACCTTATGGGTATGCCTATCCGCGTCGTGGTAAGCCCCCGCGGACTTCAAAACGACGAAATCGAAGTTACCGACCGCGCGACGCTTTCGGCGGACAAAGTGAAATACGAAAACGCGCTTTCCTATATCGACGCCATGATGGCAAGAAAATACGAGGAACTGAAATAATATATGGTGAGCATCGGCAACAGCTGGGACGAGATTTTGAAGGACGAGTTTTCGGGAGAAAACTACCTTAAAATCCGCGAATTTCTGAAAGACGAGTATTCTCATCACGTCTGCTATCCGTCGATGTACGACATATTCAACGCGCTGAAATACACCGATTATTACGCCGTCAAAGCGGTGATAATCGGACAAGACCCTTATCACGAAGAAGGGCAGGCTCACGGGCTTTCCTTCTCGGTGAAAAAAGGAGTGGATATTCCGCCGTCGCTTGTCAATATTTACAAGGAGCTGAAAAGCGATCTGGGCATTTCGCCCGCGCCGCACGGCTGTCTTGAAAGTTGGGCAAAGCAGGGCGTGCTTCTTCTGAACTCGGTATTGACGGTGCGCGCGCACCTTGCCAACAGCCACAAAAACTGCGGCTGGCAGATTTTCACCGACGATATTATCAAAAAACTTAACGAGCGGGACACCCCGATAGTCTTTATTCTATGGGGAGCAAACGCCCGTTCGAAAAAGCAATATATTACAAATCCGATACATTACGTTATCGAAAGCGCACATCCAAGTCCGCTTTCTGCATACAACGGTTTTTTCGGCAGCAAGCCGTTTTCAAGGACGAACGAGTTTTTGGAAAAAAACGGTATCGCGCCGATCGAATGGGAAATTAAGGATTGATGAAAGAAAAAACAGGGCAGTTGTTCAAGGCTGTCGGCAAAAAAATTAAGAATCTTATGACTCCCGCGCGATATATCGTGCTCGGGTTTTTGGGCGTCATCGCCGTCGGGACGATTTTGCTGGTGCTTCCGTTTTCTTCGGCAAGCGGAAAGACAATCGGCTTTGTTCCCGCGTTGTTCACGTCGACGACCACGGTGTGCGTGACGGGGCTTACCGTCATAGATCCCGCAACTCAGCTGTCGATTTTCGGACAAATCGTCGTTTTGTTGCTCATACAAATCGGCGGTCTCGGGTTCATGACCACGACGACGTTCATGTTTATGCTTGTCGGCAAGAAAATCAGCCTGAAAGAGCGCATGACGATTCAGGAGTCGCTTGACCAGGACAGCCTGAAAGGCGTTGTGAAACTGACAAAACGAATCCTTGCGTTCACGTTCATTTTTGAAGGGTTCGGCACGCTGATGCTTATGACAAGGCTTGTCCCTGCACTCGGCGCGCGCGGCATATACGTTTCGTTGTTCACGGCGGTTTCGTCGTTCTGCAACGCGGGCCTCGACATAATGGGCAAAGACTACGGCGCGTTTTCCAGCATTTCGGCATTTTCGCACGATCCCGTCGTACTTATCACCGTAATGGTGCTTATCATATCGGGCGGGCTCGGCTTTTTGGTTTTCAACGACATATTAAGGAAAAAGAGAAACAGACCGCTTCGGCTTCACACGCGCGTTTCGCTTTCGATGACGGCGATTTTGCTTGTTGTCGGCGCGGCGATGATACTCGGTATCGAATGGAACAATCCCGGCACGCTCGGTCCGATGGACTGGGGCGACAAAGTCCTTAATGCGTTTTTCCAGTCGACGACGGCAAGGACAGCGGGCTGGACGTCGATAAACCAGGCAAATCTCACGGACGGCGCAAAAGTCGCGACGATGGTGCTTATGTTCGTCGGCGCGTGTCCCGCATCGACGGGCGGCGGCGTAAAAACCACAACCATTTTCGTTATGATTATGTTGTTCGCGTCCGTATTCCGTGGCCGCGACGAAGTCGTTGTCGGCAAGGAAACAATCAATACAAGGACGATAAAACGCGCGGCGGTCGTTACGACGGCATGTTTCCTGGGATCTTTCGCGCAGGCTCTCATAATCTGGGCGACGGAGGCGGCGTACGGCGTGCAGTTGTCCGTCATCGACAGCATGTACGAGGCGTTCAGCGCGTTCGGCACGGTCGGCGTATCGGCAGGGCTCACGACATCGCTCCATACACCCGCGCTCATTACGCTGTGTTTTTCGATGTTCATCGGTCGTCTCGGGCCGCTGACAATCGGCACCGCGCTTTTGAATACAAAAAAACAATCGGCAAATATCAAATACCCCGATGCCAAAATTCTTATCGGATAAGCGGAGGTTTATTTTATGAAAAACAAAAAATCGAAAAATCAACAATTTGCGGTAATCGGACTTGGCAGATTCGGCTCGACCGTCGCGAAAACCTTGTTTGAAAAAGGCGAGGAAGTCCTTGCCGTCGATATAAAAGAAGAGGTCATCACGGAAGCGCACGAGTACACCACGCACGCCGTCGTCGCCGACGTCACCGACGAACGCACTTTGCGCGCTCTCGGCATCGAAAACTTCGACGTCGTCATTATCGGCATCGCAAGCGACCTGGAAGCAAGCGTTTTGTGCACGCTCACCTGCAAGGAAATCGGCGTCAAAAAGGTCATCGCAAAGGCCGAAAACCTTAAACATAAAATGGTTCTGGAACGCGTCGGCGCGGACGAGGTCGTCATTCCCGAAATGGAAATGGGCGAAAAAATGGGCGCACGCCTTGCCAACCCCTTGCTGCACGACATAATGACCATAAGCAGCAAATACAGCATTATCGAAATGGAACTTCCGTCAAGTTGGGCGGGAAGCTCCCTTGTGACGCTGGATATCCGCAAAAAATACGACGTCAACGTTCTTGCGGTCGAGCGCGATAACGACGTCATCGTCAACTTCGCCGCGGACGAGCCTTTGCTTGACGGCGACACGTTGCTTGTCGGCGGGAGCAGGGAGATGCTGGATCTTCTTCAAAACCAATACAACTAAAACGGCGACAATTCGCGCCTTTTTGAGTTTTTCCGAGAACCTGAAAATCCGTGTACACCAAAGTACACTAGGATTTTCAGAACCCCGAAAGAAACATCAAAAATCCATCAAATTCTCGCCGTTTTGGGAAAGAAAATTCTCATCAAAATTCTGCCGTTTTGGAAAAGATATTATTTAATCAAATTCTCGCCGTTTTGGGGAGAAAGTTTTTATATTTAAAAAAACCCACCTCGCATAGGTGGGATTTGTTTATATCATACCAATGGGTTTACATCATCAGGTGGCATTTAATCATTTCTTGTTGCCAAACTCGTCTTCCAATTCAAGCAAGTAATCCGCGCTGACACCAAAGAATTTTGAAATCGAAACAAGAGCCGATGACGTGGGTTCTGTTTTTCCGAGTTCCCATTTCGCAACGGCGGACTGACTCACTTGCAGCGCCTTTGCAAGTTCGTATTGGCTCATATCTTGTGATTCCCTCAAATCTTTTATGATATCTTTGAACATACTCAAAGAATAATACAAATAAGTATTTTTGTACTTGACAAGTATTAAAAGACTTAATATAATTGAAATAAAGTACAAAAGTACTTAATAATTACGGGGAGAAAATAATGAAACGTAAAACTACAATAGTATGTATTTTTCTGGTATTGATTTTGTCGATGTTTGTCACATGTTCATTTGTCGCTTGTGATAAAGAAGACGATAATCGCATTGCTTTGACCGTTGACAATGTACAACAATATGTAAATTTGTCCTGCAAGGGATATGGCGACCCTAGTTCTTATAAGAACGGCTATTATTCAAGGTTGTTTGCAAGTGCGTCAACAGAGGGCATAGTTGGATATGAATATGAAAACGTATTTATTACTGTAAAAATCAACTTTGACGATGGTACTAATTATGCTGATCCGGAAATTGATTTATCTTTGAACGTTGGAGGGAAAGCATATAATTCAACATCTTTTTTGATTTGCAAAAAGAACGATTATTATCTTATTCCTTCTACTGTATCCGGAAGTACTATTAGTGCTAACACATATTATGAAATTATTTCAGTTTCCGGTTATGTAAAAAAAGCATAAATGAGAGGTTTTGGGGAAGATATTATTTAATCAAATTATCGCCGTTTTGAGAATTCGATAGAATATCGCATTTTTATTTATACTATTTAGGAGGGTTTTTATGTCAGCACCAGCCAGATGTCCAATGTGTGGAGAATCTTTAATGTGGAAACAAGTTGATACACAGAAAAAAGGATTTAGCGTAGGAAAAGCAGCTTTGGGGGGAATTTTACTCGGTCCCGTAGGTTTGATAGGAGGCGCATTAGGGAAAAAGAAAGTATGGTATGCGTGTGGAAAATGTGGTTTTCAACATGAATATAATGCCTAACCTTTCAAAAGTGTAGCAAACTATACTTAACCCTGTTAAGTCGTGTGTTTTGCAAAGCAAAAAGAAAGACTAACGAAAATTTTTCGTTAGTCTTTTATAATGTCTTAAAAAAGCCCTATGGGTAGAGCACCAAACGGTGCTTTTTTGTTGGTGTTTTATTCTGCTTTGCTTTTCGCAACGGATATGCGTGAAAGTCATTTATAAATACCGAACAGCCATAAAACCGCCAACGCATATATTTAAAACAATACCTCGAAAGAAAACGGTCTATTGCTATATGGCAAGAGTGTCCTATTGACAGTCAAGAAAAAAAGATGTAAGTGTCTTGCGTGCAACAAAAAAAACGCACCGTGGAAACGGTGCGTTTTTGATTGGTTTAATAATTAGTCTGCTTTGTAGGGAAGCAATGCCATAACGCGGGCGCGTTTGATTGCGTCGGACAAGAAGCGTTGATGTTTTGCACAAACGCCGGTCATACGACGGGGCATCATCTTGCCTTTTTCGGTGATGTATTTGCGAAGTTTGGCAACGTCTTTGTAGTCGATTTCGGTTGCCTTATCGACGCAGAATTGGCAGACTTTCTTTTTGGGAATTCTTTTGCCGCCCTGAACGGGGCGTTTTACTTCTTCACTCATTTTAATATACCTCTTAATTATTGAGCCCTATATACGGGCGAAAATCAGAAGGGCAGATTCTCGTCAACGGCTTTAAGGTCGTCGAACACGCCGTCGTTCGAGGCGGATTCGTCTTCGGCCTTGGTGCTGAGGAACTGAACCTCGTCGGCAACGATTTCGGTGACGTATCTGCGGCTTCCGTCGGGAGCGTCGTAACTGCGGGTCTGAACCGATCCGGATACGGCCGCTTTACTGCCTTTTTTCAAGTATTTGTTGCAATGTTCCGCCTGCGTTCTCCATACGACAACGGGAAGGAAGTCGGTATCTCTTACGCCGTCGCTGTTGGAAAATCTGCGCGACACGGCAAGCGTGAATCTGCAAACGGGAATGCCCGAGCCGGTGTTGGTGAGTTCGGGATTCTTTGTTAAATTACCGATTAAAAATACTTTGTTCATAAATGACCCCTTATGCGGTTATTTGCGGATAATCATCTGACGTACGATTGCGTCTGTGATTTTCATCTGACGATCGATTTCGGCGGGAGCGGATGCGTCTGCCGTAAAGTTCATCAAGACGTAGTAGCCTTCGTTCTTATCGTTGATGGGATATGCATATTTGCGGGTACCCCACTTGTCAATGCCGTCAACGGTGCCGCCGAGCTTTACGACGAGGTCCGAGAACCTGTCGACGAGAGCAGCCTTGTCTTCTTCCGAAACGTCATTGTCGATGATGTAAAGGATTTCATACTTGTTCATCTTTTTATACCTCCTTGTGGACTTTGTGGCCTGCTTAAACAGGCAAGGAAATTCGTTGATAATATATCAACGTGCAATTATTATAAATAATTTATTCATTTATGTAAAGCGAAAATCGGCGAAAAAGTCAGCGATTTAACGATTTTTTCAGCGATTTTCTTATTTTTTGCAGGGTGTTGTCGACTTTTTTTGTGGAAACCGAAAGAGAGGCGGCGATTTCCCGATACGAGTCGCCGTCAAGATAAGCGTAAAAAATCCGCTGTTCTTCTTCCGACAAAACGCTTTCGATTTCCCGCATTAAAAGGGTTTCCCGCTCCTCTTCGATATAAACGGTTTCGGGATTGCCCGACGCGATTTCGATGTCATCAAGCGGCACGCTGTCGTTAAGCGCGCGATTTTTCCCGCTTGAAGATTTCCTGATTAAACCGATAATTCTTTTTCTGACGCAGATGTAGGCAAACGTTGTGAAACTCGCGCCGGCTTTTTCGTCGTAATTCATAATCGCGTTGAACAGCGCGACCATTCCTTCCTGCACAAGATCGTCGGTGTCGCCCGACGGCAAAAAGAAGCGGCGCACCGCCTTGTTGACCAGCGATTTATGACGATGCAACAGTTCGTTTACGGCGGCGGAGTCGTTTGACTGCGAGCGTTTTGCAAGTTCCTCGTCGGGCATTTTTTCGTATGTCATTTTCTGTCCTGTCGTACCTTTTCGTAAATCACGACGGCGGCGGCAACCGAGGCGTTCAGGCTGTTGATTTTTCCGCTCATCGGAATGGAAATTACGCCGTCGGCAAGTTCCTTTGAAAGGCGTTTTACGCCGCTGTCTTCACCGCCGACAAGCAATGCGATTGCTCCGGTAAGATTTGCACGATACATAGGTTCACCGTCCATATCCGCGCAATAAACATACACATTTTGCGATTTAAGATAATTTATCGCGTCGTTGACGTTGGTAACTTTCGCGATTTTCACGTGTTCCGCCGCGCCTGCGGAGCACCTTAAAACGGTGTCGTTCACGGTAACGCCGCGGTGCTTTCCGATGACGATCCCGTGCACGCCCGCGCACTCCGCCGTACGGATAATGCTGCCGAGATTGTGGGGGTCGGAAAGCTCGTCCAGAATCACGATAAAGGGCGGCTCGTCTTTCGATTTCGCAAAAGACAAAATGTCGTCCAAAGACGAATAAACAAACTCCGTCTGAGTAAGCGCGACTCCCTGATGTTTTGCGTTTTGCGTGATGCGGTCGAGAGCGGTTTTATCGACGACGGACACGACGATTTTCTTTTCTTTTGCAAGGGCGATTATGTTTTTTACGACGCCCGTCGTTTCGCCTCTTTGCACGTAAAGTTTTTCAACGGTTGCGTCGGAGCGCAACGCCTCATACACTGCGTTTTTTCCCGTAATTAACATGAGTTCTCCTTATTCGATTGAAAGCAATTCGTTCAGGCGGTCGTGTTTTCCCGTGAGATACAGGTATCCGAGAAGAGCCTCGAATCCGCTTGCTTTTTTGTAGTCGCCGATACTTGCGTTTTTTGCCGACGACGAATAATGCGCGTTTCTTGCGCGCTTGTAAACCGCGACCTCTTCTTCCGAAAGACACGGCAGCAGTTTTTCGATTTTATCCGCCTGCGCTTCCGCCTTGATTTCCTTGGTTGCGAGTTTATGGAGCGCGCCCGATTTTTTGTCGGACGAAATGGCAAGCCGTGTTCTGACGTACAGTTGTTGTACGGAGTCGCCGACGAAAGCGAGAACAAGCGGATTCATCTCGTCCGCTTCGGCTTTTGTGATTATCGTCGTAAGAAAAGGAATGGTATCTTGCATAAGACCGATTATATCACATCGAAGTGGCTTTAACAAGAAAAAATACGTATTGACCTTTTAACAAGATTAGTATAAAATATATTTACTATGAAAAACAAAAGATTTTTGAAAATAACGCTGATTGCCGCGGTTGTCGCGCTTCTTTGCGCCGCGCTTTGCGGATGCAGTCTTATACAAGGAATTTTACACCCGGAAGGGAAGTTTGCGCTGTCCGAAAGCGAGATAACGCTGAAAATCGGCGAAACGTACGACGTAACGCTCAGTAACGGGCGCACCGACGAGTTCACTTTGTCCACGTCGGACAAAACAAAGGTCGAAATATACGGGCGGACAAGCATAAAAGCCGTCGGGAAAACCCAGACCGCGGTCACGATTACCGCAACCAACGGCAAAGGCGACACGGCGGAACTTAAAGTAAACGTCGATTACGCCGACGTTTCAACGGTAAAAATCGGCGTTGAAAATCAATATCAGTTGTTGCAATCGGGCGAAACGCTGAAAAGCGTCGATTTTTCCGCAACGCTCAACGACGGCACGAACCCCGCCACCGTCTTTTCGTGGAAATTCACGAACGGCGCGGGCGAAGAAGTCGCGACGGCAAGCGGCAAAACCGCGTCGTATCTTCCAAGCCCGGGCGAAATATATTTTGCCACCGTAACGGCGGGCGGAAAATCCGCAACCGTCGGATTCTGCGCCGTCGAAGAACTTCTTGTATATCTTGACAAATACCGCGTCGGCACGGAAGAAAAAATTGTCGTGCGCGCAAGATATTTCGACAACTCGCTTCTTGGCAAAACTGCGACGGCGTACGTTTACGACGAAGGCGGGAATTTGATTTCCACGACGACTCTTGAAACAATCCGTTCAAACGGCATGGGCGAGGTCAACGATACAATTGCCGCAATCGGAAAAGAAGGGAATTTCACCTTAAAAGTCGATGTGGACGGAGTAAGCCGCGACGTTAGTTTCGTCGTCAAGGACAACGTTGCCGCAAACCATATCGAAGTCGGCGTGACGGGAAATCTCAGCCAGACTACGGCGGAAACGGTAACGTTCACGGCAACTCTTTCGCCCGCAAAAGCCGACGTTGAAAGCGTCAAATGGTACGTCAACGACAAGTATTATTCGACGGGCAAAACCTTTTCTTTTAAGCCGACGAACCGCGGCGAATATAAGGTAACGGCGGAAATAAACAAAATCACGAAAACAAAAACAATCGTATATCTTTCGGAGCACGACGAAGCGTGGTACTACGCCTCGCACTTCCACGACTACGGCGGATACGCGCAAAATAGATATATAACTTCCAAGGAAGAACTTAAAAACCTTATCCTTTTCGTTCTGGAAAACAAAATCGCGGAAATCACGTTTTACGCGGGATACTCGACGCCCGAAACCGTGAAAAACGACGTGTCCGAAGTCAGGGATTGCGTTGAAGAGTCGGGCATTATCCCGGGATATTCGCTTGAAACGAGCGGCAACGAGTTCACGATAAAATTCAGGTTCTTCGCCGACGAGGCAGGTCTTATCGAGACGGTCAATTCGCCCGAGTACGACGCGCCCGACGGATTTGGTGACGCCGTGCAAAATACGTATTCGAAACCCCATTACGACAACGTAAAGAAAGAGAGAAACTTTTATATCGACGGTGTGAAAGAAACGATGAGCGTGTCGACCAGCAACATGCTTTACAAGGCGGTGGCGTGGGGCTACAAGCCCGTATTTATGGGTTCGCAAGCCGAAAATCTCAAACAAATATACGATAACGCGAAAGACGCGCTGTCTTATATCGTGTCCGACGAAATGAGCGAATACGAAAAAGTCCACGCAATCTACGACTACATAATCTACAACGTGCGCTACGACCACGACTGTGCAAACGCCGAAGATAAATATGTAAGCGGAAATCTCAGCCTTAACGAAAAAATGAAATATTACGGATATTACCTTGAAGGGATATTCCTTGATAAGTTTTATAAGAAAGATATGCACGCCGTCTGCGACGGGAAGTCGAAAGCGTTCGTTTTAATGTGCGGAATCGAGGGTATCACCGCCGTACGTATCAGCGGCAAAGCGTCAAGCGACGGCAAAAACTTCGGCGGACACGCCTGGAACAAAGTCCTGCTTGACCTTAACGGCACGGGGGACAAGGAATGGTATTTCGTCGACACGACCTGGGGCGACGTCGGCGACAACAGCAAGGAATTTTTGTCGCACGCCTACTTCCTGTTGTCCGACGACGAAGTGAAAAACACTCACGACGAAAACCCGGGACACGATTATCCGAAAGCGGAAGGAAAATTCGATTATTACGCGCACGAAACTTATACGTCAAGCGGCACGGAATACAATTACGTTATTACAAACAGAAATCTTGCGGCACAGCAAATGGCGCGTGCGTTGAAAACGCTCCCGAAATCGACGATTGTGGAGTTTGAATTTGCGTCTTCCTTAACCAAGGACGCGGCGAAGAATTACGCAAAAGATGCGATGAAAGCGGCCGGGCGCGGGCTTGAAGGATACAGCTATGCGATAATACGCTCAAACGTTCTGGTGATTATGATTGGCGCCGCTGCGTAATCAGCGCAAATAACAGTTCAACAATACAAAATCCCGCAATAAAGCCTGCGATTTGGTAAAATCTTATGTTACCGCCGCAGGTTTTTTCAAGCGCGAAAAACAGCATTGTAAGCGTTGCCGCCGTAAAAATAACGTCGGAAAAGAACGCGAAAAACTTCTTTCTCACGACTTTCCGCAATCCGCGAAGCAGGGCGTAAAGCACGCCCGACGTCATTCCGCAAAGAATCATCGAAAGAAAGATAAAACTTTCGGAAATTATCGAGTGCGTCATTTGAAAATCTTTTTGATAAGTCCCGCCTTCGTGAGCGTTTCCGAAAACCTGATTTCTTTCACTCTGCCGGTTGCCGAAAGCCGTCCCGAGTCAAGGTTGATTTCGGTGACGGAAAGCCCTTCGCCCGTGATTGTCAACGTTTCCTTGTTTTGCATCAATACAATTGACTTGTCGCCCGACGAAATTACTTTTGAAACGGACGTAACGGTCAGGCGGTCGTTTTCGAGCGCAAGCGCTCCTCTTTTTTCGTTTTCCATAAAAACAATGTATGCATTAAGTTTTCATAAATTGACAAACTCTTATTACTTGTTTATAATAGTTGTATTATTTTAGTGAGGGACTTATGTTATTCGGAGTAATCGACATAGGCAGCACGTCCGTAAGGCTTATGATGACGGACGGCGAAAAGGTCGAAAAAAGGGTGAACACAACGCGTCTTGCCGAAAATATGGACGAGATGAACACGTTGCAACCCGTCAGTATCGAACGTACGGCTCAGGCCGTTGCGGAGTATTATTTCGTTGCGATGCAAAACGGCGCGGAAGACGTCTATGCCTATGCGACGGAAGCGGTGCGCTCCGCGAAAAACAAATACAGGTTCGTCGACAGAGTCAGGGAACTTTGCGGGCTTGAAATCGACATTCTGGACAAAAAGACCGAGGCGGAAATCGGGTTCTTGGGCGCAAGCACAAAAGGCAGATGCTGCGTTATCGACATGGGCGGCGCAAGCACCGAAATTTCGGTCGGCGACGGCGAAAACATATTATATTCCAAAAGTTTGCCGTACGGCATCGTCAGGCTTTCCGCAATCGAGCGCGAAAAAATCGAAATGACGCCGTTCATCAACGACTGTCTTATGGGATACGGCGAAATTCCGCCGTTTGACAACGTCATCGCAATCGGCGGCACGATATCCACGATGGCAGCGATGAAAAACCAACTTGAAAAATACGATCCGAACGTCGTCAACGGCTCGGTGCTGACGCTTTCCGACATCGAAAACATGTACGACAAAATCAGCAAAATGACGATGGAAGAACGCCGCCACGTGAAAGGACTCCCCGAAAAGCGCGCGGACATCATCGCCCCGGGCATACTCATGTATTCGCTTATTCTGAAATATCTCGGCGCGGACAAACTCACCGTCAGCGAGGGCGACGGCGCGGAAGGCTATCTCATCAAACTCGGCGTATTGCCGCACGGGTTCAGGGCAATTTATCAGAAGATAATTTAATTTAAGGATATTTATGAAAAATCTTACAAGCAGCGAACTTCGCAAAATTTATCTCGACTACTACAAATCGAAGGGACACGCCGTTATTTCCAGCGCGTCGCTTATCCCCGAAAACGATCCGACGGTTTTGTTCACGACGGCGGGCATGCACCCCCTCGTACCGTATCTTCTCGGCGAAAAACACCCTGCGGGCAATCGTCTGACCGACGTGCAAATCTGCGTCCGCACGGGCGATATCGAAGAAGTCGGCGATCCGACGCACTGCACTTTTTTTGAAATGCTGGGCAGATGGTCGCTCGGTGACTACTTCAAGGAATACGCAATTTCCTGCTCGTACGACTTCTTGCTGAATCATCTTGAATTTGACAAAGACAAATTCGCCGTTACCGTTTTCAAGGGCGACGAAGACTGCCCCCGCGACGACGAAAGCGCGGAATTCTGGAAAAAGATGGGCGTCCCCGAAGACCGCATTTTCTTCCTGCCGAAAGAAAACAACTGGTGGGGGCCTGCCGGCGTTACCGGTCCTTGCGGTCCCGACACCGAAATGTTCATCGACACGGGAAAGCCCAAATGTTCGGACGAATGTTCGCCCGCGTGCGACTGCGGCAAGTACGTCGAAATCGGTAACGACGTCTTTATGCAATACTTCAAAAACGCCGACGGCACTTTCTCGCCGCTTAAACAAAAGAATGTCGACGAGGGAATGGGGCTTGAACGTATGCTTTGCATTCTGAACGGATACAAATCGGTTTATGAAACCGACTTGTTCAAACCCGCGATCGCGCTCATCGAAAATCTTTCGGGACACAAGTACGACGAAAGCGAAACAGTCACGAAAGCGATGCGTATAATCGCCGACCATATCCGCACCTCGACCTTCCTTATCGGCGACGTGAAAGGCATTGTGCCAAGCAACGTCGACCAAGGCTATATTCTTAGGAGACTTATCCGTCGTGCGGTACGTTTCGGACGCATCATCGACCTGCCCGAGCGTTCCCTTTCCAAAATTGCGGAACAGTACATTTCGCAATACCAGGACGTTTATCAGTATCTTTTGACCAATAAAGACAGGATTGTGTCGGAACTTGACAAGGAAGAAATCAGATTTTCCAACACCTTGCAACAAGGACTGAAAGAGTTTGAAAAGGTCATCACGCACATTCCCACAAAGACGATAAGCGGAAAAACCGCGTTCCGTCTTTACGATACTTTCGGATTCCCCATCGAGATGACGGAAGAACTCGCGCACGAAAACGGGTTCGAAGTCGACGTGCAAGGATACGAAGACGCGTTCAAGGAACATCAGAAAAAATCGCAGGCGGGCGCGGAACAGAAATTCCACGGCGGGCTTGCGGACAATTCCGAAGAGACCGCAAAACTCCATACTGCAACGCACCTTTTACATTCCGCGCTTATGAAAGTTTTGGGCGGCGAGGCGCGCCAGCGCGGCAGCAATATCACCGCCGAAAGATTAAGGTTCGACTTCGGTTTCGACCGCGCAATGACGGCGGACGAAATAAAGGCGGTTGAAGACCTTGTCAACGAACAAATCAAAAAGAATATCCCCGTCGTGTGCGAAGAGATGACCGTTGACGAAGCGAAAGCGCAGGGCGCAATCGGTATCTTCGACAACAAGTACGGCGAAAAGGTAAAAGTTTATACCATCGGCGATTTCAGCAAGGAAATTTGCGGCGGACCGCATGCAAACAACACGGGCGACTTAAAATCTTTCAAAATCACGAAAGAACAGTCAAGTTCCGCGGGAGTCAGGCGTATCAAAGCCGTCATCGGTCAATAAAACCGAAAAAAGAAAAACCAACGAAAAAACTCAACCAAAAAGAAAACACAAAACCAACGCGGTTTTGTGTTTTTTATTTTGCCGTTCAGCGGTTGCTTTCAAGGAATTTGTCGATATAGTTGCCGACGCTTAACGCGTGTTCCAGATATTTATCGGGCGAGGCGTCGTAAACGTAGGCGGCGTCCTTCGTTTCAAGCGTGGTCGTGCCGCGGTAACTCGTTTTCGCAAGGCGGGGCAGCGTGTATTGCCAGTCGATGCTGCCGTCAAATGGTATGAAGTGGGAATCCTTATCGGCGAAATTGTCGTGCAGATGCAGGGCGAAAACCCTGTCGCCGAAAAGTCCCAGCCAATCCTGAACGCGCCAGTAGTGGTCGTGTCCGACGTCGTAGCAAAGCCCGACGTAAGGCGACTTGAAATTTTCCAGAACGTAGGTGACGTGGTCTTTCGTGATGACGTTTTCAAACGCAAGTTTCACGTTTGCGTTTTCCGCAAATTTCACAAGGTCTTCGATACGATTCGTGCCGATTGTCGACACAAAAGGCGGAAAATCGCCGTGCGTCAGGTGGCAGACAACCGTTTTCACGCCGTGTTTCGAGGCTGCCGCAATTTCGTCCTTAAAGCGGGAAATGCGTTCGTCCCCTTCCTTGCAGTCGATCCACATTTCGTTCAGGAGGTCGCAACTTAAATGGAAGTTTTCAATGAAAAGCCCGGCGCGTTCGGCAAGGGTGGCGCGTTCGTCCGCGGATTCTTTGGCGTCGGGGCCGAGCCATATCATGACCGAGCCGAAGCCCTTCTCCCTGAACTTATCGAAGCGTTCCGCCATGCTAAGGTTCATTAAATTGTTTGACGTTAAACCGACCATATAAATACCATTACCTCGTTTGATAGGATTATAGCACCGATTTTAAAATATGTAAAGAGCGCGTTATTATCTTGTGTTCATAACGAATGACAAATTAACAAAAGTTTTGTATAATCGGACGTATGAGAATCGAGATTATCAACGGCTCCGTCGAGTACGACGGCAATACGGTGCTTTCCGAAATAAATTTTTCGGTGTCGGACAAGGAAAAAATCGCGCTTGTCGGCAGGAACGGCTCCGGGAAAACCAGCATATTGAAGTGCATTGGCGGGGAAGTGCCGCTTGTGTCCGGCACTGGCGACGAAAAATTCTCGTTTTCGATATCGGGCGCGCCGAAAATCGGATATCTTCAACAGGTGTCTTTGAACGACGAACTGACTCTCCGGCAGGAAATTTTGTCGGCGTACAAGGATGTCGTCGGGCTTGAAAACAAATTGCAGAACCTTCTTGACAAAATGAGCGAAAACCCGTCGGACGAAAACGTCGGCGCGTATTCGCGCGCAATGGAAAGGTTTGAAAATATCGGCGGATACCTTTATAAAAAGGAATATCTGACGGCGGTGAGCAAATTCGGGTTTTCCGCCGAAGACCTTGACAAAAAACTTTCGTGCTTTTCGGGCGGACAGCGCACAAAAATCGCGCTTATGAAACTGCTGCTTGAAAAACCCGACGTTTTACTTTTGGACGAGCCCACGAACCACCTTGACATCGCCGCGGTGGAGTGGCTGGAAGGATACCTTAAAAACTATAAAAATTCGGTCGTCATCGTGTCGCACGACCGTATGTTTCTGGACCGCATCGTCGGCGTCGTTTACGAAATCGAGTACGGCGTCACGACAAGATATAAGGGCAACTACACGGCGTTTTTGGCGCAAAAACAACAGGCGTACGACAAGGCGCTTAAAGACGCAAAATGGAAATCCGCCGAAATCGACAGGCTCCGAAAAATTGTCGAAAAATTCCGCTACAAGGCGACGAAAGCCGCAATGGCGCAGTCGAAACTGAAAGAAATCGAAAGGCTTGGTACTGTCGAAACCCCGCGCCGCTTCGACACCTCGACGTTTGCTTCGTCTTTTCAGCCCGAGTACGAAAGCGTCAGGGACGCGCTGTTTGTGAAAGACCTTGTTTTCGGATACGATAAACCGTTGGGCGAAATATCGCTTGCCGTCGAAAGGGGGCAGAAAATCGGCGTGATCGGCAGCAACGGCACGGGCAAATCTACGTTACTTAAAACGATAACGGGGCTTATTCCGCCGCTTTCGGGCGACGTCCGATTCGGCGTGAAAACGCGCGTCGGGTACTTCGACCAGACCATTGCCGCAACGAGAAGCGAGTTGAGCGTCCTTGAAGACTTCCGCGCGGAGTTTCCGGAACTTAACGACGGAGAAATACGAAAAACGCTGGGCGGATTCTTGCTTTCGGGCGACGACGTTTTCAAGTGCGTCAAAGATTTGTCGGGCGGCGAAAAGGTGCGCCTTGCGCTTTCAAAAATATTCCGCCGTCGTCCCAACTTCCTGATTCTCGACGAGCCGACCAACCACATGGACATCATCGGCAAGGAAACCCTTGAAAAACTTCTGATGGATTTTTCGGGCACGGTCATCGTCGTGTCGCACGACAGGTATCTTATAAACCGCGTTGCAAAAAGCCTTATCGTGTTTGAAAACGGCGGGGTAAGATACTTCGACGGCACTTTCGACGAGTACGAAGAAAGAGAAAAAGAAACCGCGGAAGAAGTCGCAAAGGAAAAGCCCGAAAAGACCAAAAAAACCGGCGGGGAACGCTACGTCGAAAGTAAGGAAGAAGCACGGCGCAAACACCGCGTCGAATTTTTGGAAAAAAAGATCACCGCGCTTGAAGAAGAACTAAGCCGGGTGCAGGCAAAACTCGACGACGAAACCGTCAACACCGACTACAAAAAAGTAATGGCGGTCGAAGAAGAAATAAAAACGATTGAAGAAAAACTTGATCCGTTGATAACCGAGTGGACGGAACTTTCGGAATAAAAGAAGGGATAACGCAAAATGCGTTATCCCTTCATTTTTTGGTGTTTATCTTTCAAAATCGTCGCATCAAAGTTTTGTTTTTGACAAGAAAGTGGTTTTTAGCGGTTTTTTATTTTATTTCGACGACTTCGTAGCCTTCGTTTGTTACCGCGGATTTCAACACGTCGCCATTTACGTCCGACGTAAGAGTTACGACCGCCGTTTTGTTTTCAAGCGATACCTCGACGTCTTTGACGCCGTCGACTTTTTGCAGGGCGGATTTCACGTGAGCCACGCAATGCGCGCACATCATACCTTCGATTTTCAATGATTTTTTCATACTTTGTTCTCCTTTTTTAATTTCGGTGTTTTTGGTTTTTGAAATATCGTTCACGTCGATTTTCACGACTTTTTTCCTGTGTTTTACGGGCTTGTCAAGGTTGATAAGATTAAGTCTTAACGCGTTCAGCACGACGCATACGCTTGAAAGGCTCATTGCCGCCGCGCCCCACATGGGATTCAGCGTAACGCCGAGCGGAGAGAACACGCCTGCGGCGATGGGAATACACACGACGTTGTAAATAAACGCCCAGAACAGGTTTTCGCGGATATTCAGAAGGGTGCGACGGGAAAGGCTTATCGCGCGCGGCACGTCCGAAAGTTCCGACTTCATCAGCACGACGTCCGCGCTGTCGATTGCGACGTCGGTGCCCGCGCCGATTGCAATGCCGACGTCCGCGCGGGTAAGGGCGGGGGCGTCGTTAATTCCGTCGCCGACCATGACGACCTTTCCGTACTTTTGAAGATTTGACAAAACGGCGTCTTTTTCGTCGGGAAGAACGTCCGGGATAACGCAGTCGACGTCGCAGGTTTTTGCAACCGCGTTTGCGCTGAGCGCGTTGTCGCCCGTAAGCATTGTGACGAACAGACCTTGTTCTTTCATTCGTTTTATCGCGCCCGCGCTTTCAGGTTTCAGCTCGTCCGACACGGCGATGACGCCGATAATTTTATTGTTTTTCGCAACGTACAACGGGGTTTTGCCGTCCCGCGCGAACTTTTCGCCTGTCGGGGAAGCGTCGTTTGCCGCCGCGCCGATATCTTTCATAAGGGCGGCGTTTCCGATGACGATTTCGTCGCCGCTCACGATTCCTTTCACGCCGTGTCCCGAAAGGTTTTCAAACTTTTCCGGGGTGAAAACCGTTATGTTTTTTTCTTCCGAAAAGCGTACGATCGCCGTCGCAAGCGGGTGCGAACTGCCTTTTTCAAGGCTTGCGGAAAGCGCGATAATTTCTTCTTCGGAATCACCCGACAAAGCCGAAACGTCGGTGACGACAGGCGTGCCTTTCGTTATGGTGCCCGTCTTGTCCAGAACGACGATATCTGTTTTTCCCGCTTCTTCAAGGGCGGTTGCCGACTTGAACAAAAGTCCGTTTTTCGCGCCTTTTCCGCTGCCGACCATAATGGCGACGGGGGTTGCAAGACCTAAGGCGCACGGGCAACTTATGACAAGCACGGATATTGCGTGCGTAAGGGAAGTCGCAAAGTTTTTCGTGACGGCAATCCACACGATAAAAGTAACGATTGCGACGCAAATGACGCTTGGCACGAATATTCCGGACACTTTATCTGCCGTTTTTGCAATCGGGGCTTTTGAAGCGGACGCGTCCTGCACAAGTTTGACGATGCGCCCGAGCGTGGAATCTCCGCCGACGGAAGTGGCTTTTGCGGTGATAAAGCCGTTGACGTTCGTCGTGCCGGAAATAACCTTATCGCCGATGGATTTATCGACGGGCATACTTTCGCCCGTTACCGCCGATTCGTTGACGGAGCCGATCCCCGACAATATTACGCCGTCCGCGGGAAAGTTCTCGCCGGGGCGTACGACAAACGCGTCGCCCGTCGCAAGTGAAGACAGCGGAATTTCTTTTTCTTCGCCGTCCTTAATAACCCTTGCGGTTTCGGGGGCAAGGTTCATCAACCCATTTATCGCGGACGTGGTTTTTCCTTTGCTGTAAATTTCCAGCGTTTTTCCAAGGGTGATAAGTACAAGTATCATCGCCGCCGACTCAAAGTACAAGGTGTGCGGAAGATGATGAAGATATGAGGTATTTACGCCTGCGCGGATCATAAGCGCGACGCTGTATACGAAAGAAATGCCGCTGCCCATCGACACAAGAGTATCCATATTCGGCGCGCGGTGGAAAATCGCCTTTGTGCCGCTCACGAAAAACTTTCCGTTGATGACAAGTATGACGAAAGAGAACACAAGTTCGTATATCGCGATACCCATCGGGTTGCCGTTCAGCGCGCCCATATCCCAGCCAAACATAACGCCGCCCATCGAAACGTACATAAGGGGGATAAGCAGGACGGCGGACACGGCAAGGCGGATTATCGAGCGGATAAGCGGATTGACTTTTTCCTTTTTTTGCGATTTATCGTTAAAAAGAGCGGCCTTATACCCCGCGCCCGAAACGGCACGTTCGATTTTTTCGACAGTGGCAGGCTCGTCAAAGTCGACGGTCATCTGATTTGTGAGAAGGTTCACGGCGACGTCTTTTACGCCGTCAAGTTCCCTTACGACCTTATCGACGCGCGCGGAGCACGCCGAGCAACTCATACCGTAAACGTTGAATTTAAGTTTTTCCATAATTTAACTATTTCAGTTTTTTAATGAGTTCAACCGCCTCGTCAAGGATTGCGGTGTTTCCGTCTTTCACGTTTTCGACGACGCAGGTTTTGAAATGGTCGGACAGAATTTCATACCCGAATGCCGACAGCGCGCTTTCGGCGGCGGACAACTGCACGAGTATGTCGCCGCAATAACGATTGTCGTTCAACATATTTTTTATGCCGTTTAACTGTCCGATTATGCGGTTTAACCTGTCGTTCAGGCGTTTGAGAGATTTTTCGTCGCGCGGCGTGTGCTTCTTTCGGCAGCAATCGGCGCACGATATTTCGGCGCATTTTACGTTTTCCATTTTGTTATTCTCCGTTAATTTTCAATATACCCTATGGGGGTATGTATATAGTATAAAACCATATTTTTTATTTGTCAAGAGCGGCGATATTTGTTTTTTGCAAATACTATACAAAAAGTTGAATAACGAAACAAAAGGCGTTTCGGGCGGTTTTATCGTTGACAAATATGTTTTTTGGATATATGATAAGGTATCTAATAATTTTTATTAGAACACGCACGCGTGCATACGCGATATATTACTTGAAGATAAGAGATACAATGAAAAATAATAAAAAAACACTTGGCACGCCGATCGACGGTTCGTTGCCCCTTGAAGTAAAAAATCTTTTCAAAAAGTACGGCAAAAAATCCGATTATGCCGTAAAAGACATCTCTTTTTCTTGTGCGGAAGGGGAAGTCGTCGGTATCCTTGGCGCAAACGGCGCAGGAAAATCCACCACTCTTAAATGCATCACGGGAATGATTCCGTTAAGTTCCGGCACGATAACCGTGTCGGGGTACGACGTGTCGAAAAATCCCGTGGATGCAAAACGCAATTTTTCTTTCGTCACCGACAATCACACGGTGTTCACAAAAATGACGGGTATGCAATATCTTTCGTTCATGAGCGACGTTTACGGTGTGCCGTACGAAAAGCGCGACGAGAAAATCAAGGAGTTGGAAGGGGTATTCAAACTCGGCGACAGCATAAACAAACTTATTTCGGGATACTCCCACGGAATGAAACAGAAAATATGTATGATGGGTTCGCTCATTCACGAGCCGCGGCTGTGGCTTCTTGACGAGCCGATGCTCGGTCTCGATCCCCGCACGCAGAACGCCGTCATAAACTATATGCGCGAGTACGTGCAGACGGGCAAAACCATTTTGTTTTCGTCGCACAATCTCGACGTCGTGGAAAGGGTTTGCGACAGGGTGATTATAATTGCCGCGGGCGAACTCAAAAAAATCATCGTCACCGGAAATGACAAATTCGACGGCGACGAACTTATCGAAAAGTATTACGATACTAATAAGGAAGACTGATGCTGGGCGTACTTCTGAAAAAACAGATGACCGAAAAGTTGTCTTATTTCAAGCGTGACAAAAAACGCATCGATATCGTCGGCGCGTTGCTTACGCTTGTGATGACGGCGTTTATTATGTACGTCGTTATCGAGGTGTTCGGCGCGTTTGTCGCGAAATATACCGAAATCAGGCTCAACGGCGTACGCGACGTGCGCGCGCGGCAATATGAAATAATGACGTTCGTGTATGAATTCGTTTTCATGGTCGACGTTATCGGCGGCGTCATAGCAATAAACCGCGCGATTTTTGAAAGCGACGACAGAATGATTATCCAGACTCTTCCCGTAAAGGCGTCAGACGTACTGTACTCAAAAATCATTTTCATTTACGCAAAACAGGTGTTGTCGGCGTTTGTGATTCTCGTGCCGTTCGTGGCGGTGTTCGCAAGCGTGACGAAGCAGGGCGCGGGATACGTGATCCTCGGGCTGCTTGCGGCGTTTATTATTCCCGTTATGTCGCTTTCGGTGTCGAGCGTGCTTGCGATTCCGTATTATTACGTCAAAAAGTTTTTCTCGTCGAAGTACGTTTGCCTGCTTGTGATAGTAACGCTGGTGCTTTTTGCGCTGTTTTATTGCTATGCGACGGTGCTCGACTTCTTAAAAACCCTTATGTCAACGGGCGAAATCAAGTTTTTCTTTTCCGAAAAGACGATGACGACGATAATTTCGTTGACGAAAAACCTTGTCCCCGCAAACTTTATCGCAGCGTTCACACTGAAAACGGACGTCTGGAAAAATCTGGGGATAATCGTGGCGATAACCGTCGCGACGGGCGCAATCGGCATTCTCATAACGTCGCTTTTGTACAATAAGGCGATGAAAACGCGCGCGACGGCGGGCGCAATAATGATTTTTGCAAAAAAATCCGCGGCAAGAAAACTCCCGCCGTTTTTAAGTCTTTTGAAAAAGGAATTCAATCTCGTGCTGTTCACGCCCGATTACGCAGTGCAGTACTTCACGGTGGCGGCGATAATGTCGCTTATGGTATATTTTTGTATGGGCATTGGCAAAAACTTCCTGACGTCGCTCGTTTTCGTTCAGAGCGATTTCGAGCTGGCGATTTTGCTCACGGTGCTTTTCGGAGCGCTTACTAACACGTTCTGCGCGACGAACGTCAGCCGCGACGGGAAGTCGTTTTATGTCGAAAAGACGTTGCCGCTTTCAATAAACGAGATTATGGGCGCGAAAATCGCACTCAGTTTTGCGGTGGCAGTCTTGTCCGTCGGCATTGCGGCGACGGTGCTTCTTGCAAAGAAATACGTGTCGGCGGGCGAAGGCGTATTCGTGTTTTTCGTCGGCGCGATGATGGCGTTGTCGCAGATACTGTACGCCACAAGAAAGGATTTGAACAGTCCGCAGTTTTCGCTGGAAGAAGACAACGTCGTGAGGGAAAGCAACAACAACGTGTCGATAATCGTCGTGCTGGGGCTTGTGTCCGCGATGATTCTTGGCGGAATACCCCTTTTCGTCAACGTATTGTCGAACGTCAGGGGCAAAGATATGCGCTGGTTTACTTACGTTTTCGTGAGCGTGTGCGCGGCGGCGGAGTTTGTCGGCTCGCTTTTATATTACCTTATCGGGATTAAAGCCCGCTTTGACAGGGTAACGGAGGGGGATTGATATGAAAAAGAAAATAATCGCGCTTATAATGATAATACCGATTGTGTTTCTGATCGCGCTGTTCTCCGTGGGAAAAGCGGCGGGCGTTTACGCGGACATTCCCGTGACGGGCATACAAATCACGACGCAGAACGAAGACGGATTTATCGATGTGGACGTTGCCGATTACGACCCCATCGCGTTTTTGGCGCAGGTGCAGCCCGTCAACGCAAGGAATCAGAAATATTCGTTTGAAATATCGGGCGTCGGCGGCGACGAAGCCCCCGACGGATTTGAAATAATCGACGGAAAACTTCATATAGATAACGTAGGAAAGGTGAAAATCACGGCGATTTCCGCCGAAAAAGGATTTAAGGACAGCGTCATAGTTTCCGCATATTCCACGAAAGTGTTGAAAATATTTCCGCTTGTCAACAGGATTGAAGACGGCGGCGAAATCGTCGAAATTGAAGTCGGCGACGAAATCGTCGAAATCGAAGGCGGCGACTATGTTTTCGGCGCAAAACTTTACCCCGAAAACCTTTCGGGCGAAACAAGGATATTTGAAGAAATCGGCGGCAATCACATTCTGAAACTCAACGCCGTCACGGGCGTGGCGCAGGCGCTGTTTTCGGGCGAGACGCAGATCAGAATTACTTGTCCCGAAGGACGAGAAGGGCTTGAAAAGGTTTTGACCGTCAAGGTCAACGTCGATACCGACAGCACGGGCTTTGCGGTCAACGGAAAAAGCAGCGGCGCGAAAGTCACCGTGAAAAACAAAGCGACAACGGCAAAACTTTTCGTCGAAAGCAAAAACGACGCCCTTGAAATATCCGACCTTACTTTGCCCGAAGGAGTCACGGCAAGCGGAATCGAAAGGATTTCCGAAAACAAATTCGTATTGACCTTGTCTTTTGACAAAGAATTTTCGGACGAAGAAATTTCGGGAAAGGTCGGCGCAACGGACTTTTCTTTGGAGTTTACCGAATATAACCTTGACGTGCGTACGTCGTATTATGACGGCGAAGGCGACGAAATCAAGCAAAAAAATAACACGAAAGTCACCTACGTCGCATATTCCGAAAGCGATGACGACGCGGACGTGAACTTTGAAATAATCAAGGGTTCAGACGTAATAACCCTTGAACAACACGGGCAGTTTGCAACTATTACCGCAACGAAAAGGGGCTTTGCCAAAATCAAAATCACTGCCGAACACGACGGAAAAGTCATCAAAGAAATCGAAAAGACAATCCGCGTCGTGCCCAACGTGTATGCGATGGAGTTTGCGGACAGCGCGAAAGAGTACGGAATCGAAAACATACTGACAATCGGCGGCAAAAACCACAAAGGAAGACCGGACACAAGGACGATTTTCGTAAGGGTTGTCACGGAAGCGGGCTCCGAAACGTTCACGGACGAATTTATGAACGTCGCGTTTTCCGACGACAAAGAGTTTTTTACATGCAAGACGAAATCGGAAGAAAACGCCGACGCGATTTCTGCGGAAATCAGGGCAAAGGGCACGGGGCTTACCACGCTTAACGCACAGTTGACGGAATATAACCAATACTTCGGCACGAACATCTGCGCGAAAATCAGACTTCGTGCGGTCAAAGACGGCAGAAACGTCGGCAATTACGAGGAACTGAAAACGGTGACCGAAGCCGGGCATATCGTCGTGCTGACAAGCGACGTGATGCTGGGCGTCAAAAACGACGGCACGGCTATGACCGAAGACGAACTCAAAAAAGACGTCAAAAAATTCACAACCACGTACGACAAAACGTATCTTGATAACATCGGCGAAAACGACGAAAACAAGAAAGTTCAATATCTTATCGAGTTCAAAAACCACGTTTACGGCAACGGTTTTGAAATCAACGCCGACAAGTTCACGCAGTGCAAGGACGCGACGGGGCTTCCGAAAATTTTCAAAGGGCCTTTGAATTTCGTCGCGATATCGTCCGCAAGCGTCAAAGGACAGGACAACATTTCTTTCCTTGTAAGGACGGACAACGTGCTTATAAACAACGTCGTCTTAAAAGGTTGCAGCGACGATAGCCTTCTTGAAGAAGACGGACAATTCAACTTGTCGAAACTCAACTACGTCGGCACTACGCTTGAAATCGCAAAAAGCGCAAAACTGTTGAACAGTCGCGTGTCGAACGGGCGCACCGTCGTCAGAATTTTTGCGGGCGGATCCACAATGGGAAATCCCGTTGTTGAAGACAAATCGGCGTTTAACGTGCAAGATGAGAAGATAAACGTGCATATTGAAAGTTGCGTGCTTTCAAACGCGCGCGAATTCATATTGAAAATCGGCAGCAACCGCGCGCTGAAACAGACAAACGAAGTGCAAAGAAAACTTCTTGACGCAAACAACAATCCGTATTCGCCTTACAGCGAGAGCAACAAGACGGACAAATACTTCAACGACAATTATCTTATCAACGACGTTACGCTTAAAAACTCGGTGCTCGAAACGTCGGGGTTGTTCTCGGTCGGTATGGAAACGCACTTCTCGGGCGAATTATTGTTGGGCGGCACGATAACGACGTGGAAAGATTGCGCGGCGACCTCGTATGCGTCGGCGCTTCGCATTGTCGGCGACGTGAAAATGCTTGACTGGAAAAACCTTTCAAACGTTGACAGCAGCACGCTTATCGAAGTTACCGGCGACGCAAATCCGTGGCTTTCGATGAACGTTGCGGAAATGATGAAAGAAGTCGCAAAGGTAAAGTCGGAATGTCGCGATATAATCCTGAACGTCGGCGGGACGGAATACGTCCACGGCGGCATAGCGTTTTACGGCGGCGGATATAACTATTCGTACCTTGACCTAACAAGAGCGAACGACGAAACAAAGCAGTTCGGCGTGTACGACGTCAATATCTCGGTGCTTGAAAACAGTAAGGACGAGAATATCCGAAATCAGGGCAAAATGTTGCCACAGGCTGCGGGCGCGGGCGATTTCAGATTTTACCTTTATAATAATAAATCGAGCAGAAACCTGTCATGGCAGGAAAGCATAAAAAATCAAGGAAACCAAGGGATGAAAATTCATCCCGTGGTAGCGGAGGATATTAAATGAGCAAAAAAGGATTAAAAACAATGCTCGTGTGTATCGTGCTCTTAATAGGGCTTGTTACGCTGTTTGCATGCAACAAAAGCAACGTGGCTGACAAAGACGGACAAACGAAAGTGATTGTGAAAATCCAAGACGAAGACGGCAGCATTTACAAGGAAAACGTCGTGTTTTCCGACTTATTCACGCTCAGTCTTCAAAAAGAAGGATACACCGGAAGACTGTATCGCGATGCGGACTTTTTGAAGCCGCTTACAAAGGATTCCAAAGTCAAAAACGGAGATACGGTTTACGTCAAATGGACGATCAATAAATACACCGTAACGTTTATGGACGGCGAAAAGGTGCTTGCAGCCTTTACAAACGTCCCGCACGGCGATACCGTAACCGCGCCCGAAGTGCCTAAAAAGGACGGCAAGACTTTTAAAGAATGGGACAAAGATTTTTCAAAGGTCACAAGCGACCTTACGATAAACGCGGTGTACGACGTCGACACGTTCACGGTGACGTTTAAGGACGGCGAAAAGGTGCTTGAAACCCAAACGGTGGAATACGAAGCCGCCGCGACCGCGCCCGATACCGCCAGGCTTTCGCCGCCCGAAGGCATGCATTTTGCAAAATGGGACAAAGACTTTTCAAAGGTGACGGAAAGTATTGAAGTTTCCGCCGTGTACGAACTTAACGAGTATACGGTTATTTTCAAAAACGAAGAAACGGTGATTTCAATCCAACCTGTGAAACACGGCTTTGCCGCAACCGCTCCTAACGTGGTCGATACCGCGACGAAAAAGTTCGTCGGATGGGACAAATCGTTCGACAACGTCACAAGCGATATTATCGTCAACGCAAAGTTTGAAACAAAGAAGTTCACGCTTACGTTTATTAACTTTGACGGCACGTCGGTATACACGGCGGAGGTTGAGTACGGCGCGTCCATCAGTGACCATTTTGAAACGGCAGACAGCGCCGCGACGTACGACGCTACAATTCTGGATTACGTCGGCTGGTACGATAAATCCGACACGGAAAAGACGATCATCGACGATTTTTCGGAGTTGAAAATGCCGACGCGCGACCTTACGTATGTGCTGAAATTAAGGCTTATGGATTCCGCAATCGGCGAATTCAAGGTTAATACCCCCGCGGACTTCACGTTTACGGAAAGCAGCACCGCCGAATTTAGTGTAATGCCGAACGATGGCACCACTTTGCACGCGGGCGTTACTTATAAATATATATGGACAATAAATAAAGATAACGTTTTTTATAAGACGGAAGAAACAACCGAATCGTCGCTCACCCTTCAAAACCTTGCGGCGGGCGAATATTTCGCAAAAGTGAGAATCGTCGCGTCAATGGAAACCTGCGACTCTGTCGAAAAAGACTTTTCGGCAGACGAAACGCTTATCGTATCCCGCGCGGACATTTCGGACATTACGGTAACGGGCGTCACAATGACGTACGGCGATAAAACCGCCAAAATCGGAATAAGCGGACATCGTGAAGGCGACGTCATTACGTATAAAGAAGAAAGAGAAGAAGAGTTTAAGGAAAACGTCGATTTATGGGCGCTCAACGCGGGCGAATATAAGTATTACGTCAAGGTCGAAAGAAACGAAAACTATAACGCAAAAACGCTTGACGTTACGATAAACATAGTCAAGGCTGCGGTGACGATAACGTTTACGCCCGATAAAAACGAGGTTGTTTACGGCGACGAACTGCCCTCATTGTCCGCATACGTCGGCGAAACGAAAATCGGCACGGTCGAAAAAGAAGACTACGCGCTGAAACTTAACGAGATATCGTTTTCGGGGATTGCGACGTACGTCGGCGAGTGTTCGATTGAAGTCAAAAACTTTTCGAACGATTATTACAACACGACAAACTTTAATATTACTTTTTCGTCTTACAAAATCACGGTGAAGAAAGCGCCGCTCAACGTAAATATTGCCGAAATAAGCAACCTGACTTACGGCGACGATTTGCCTGAAATCGGTTATGAAATCAAAGGCTGGAAGAACGGTGACGACAAGTCGGAATATAAGCTTTTGCCCGAAACGAAATATGCGAAAAAGTCCGCTGTCGGCACGTATTCGTTCACTTACAATGTGTCCGGCGAAAAAATCGGATATTATGACGTAACGGTGAACACGGTTGAATTCAAGGTCAATAAAAGAGCGGCGACAATCACGATAGATAACGTTAACGACATCACATACGGCGATGAAGAGCCCAAATTGTCGGCAAAGGTTAAAAACGTGCTTGACGGAGATACGCTTTCTTACACGCTGAAAACGGATTATTCCGCAAAGAAAAAGCCGGGCGGATACAATGCGTTTGTCGAAATAAAAGAGGGCGATAACTCAAACTATAACGTGAGCGTCGTCAATAAGACGTTCACCGTTTTGAAAAAGGAATTGACGATAACACTCGGTTCGAAACGCGTCGCGGCGGGCAAAGAATATAAGGTCGATGCCGCAAGTCTTACAATCGACGGACTTCTTGCGGACGATACCGTGACGGGTTACGTTACGATAACGAAAACAGAGGCCGGCGTATATACCGCAAACGACTTCGACAAGACGAATCTTAAATTCGATTCCGAATGCTACGAAGTAATAAAGTACGATCTGACCGTCGAGTTCGTTAAGGTCGATTTCAAAATCCATTTTGAAGATCACGAAGTCGTTTACGACGGACAAAACCATTCCGTTGCGGTGACTGCCGACGACGGCACGAATTATACGATAACGTACGGCACGAAAAAAGGAATTTACGACTTGACGGATGCTCCCTCTTATAAAAACGCGGGCGTATACGTCACGTATTTTAAGGTTGTCGACAACTCTTTGGACGACGGTTCCGAATACGAGGACGAAATTAAACTCACCGTGAAAAAGGCGGAGGTTGAAATAAAGATAGGCACGTACACGATGACGTACGGCAACGAGTTGCCCGAATTTTCTTATGAGGCAACGGGGCTTCTGAACGGCGATACGCTTTCGGGCGAAGCGCAATATATCGTTGAAGGAATGACGGACGGAAACGTCGGAACGTACAAGGTTAAGGTCGGCGGACTTTCGGCAAACGACAACTATGCGATAACCGTCGTGCCCGGCACGCTCACGATAAACCAAAAGAGTATCGCGGTCGTGTGGAGCACAAAAGACAAATACGTATATAGTCCCGACGGACAGGAAATGCCTGCGGCAACGTACGACGGAAGATCCGCAAAAGTTACGACGAACGGCGAATTCAAAAACGCGGGGACGTATACATTCACGGCAACGGACGAGAGCGGAAATTATACGTTGACAAACGCCGTACTTAACGTCGTTATCGAAAAGGCAACGTATTCGGGCATTGTTCACGACGCGCTTTCGGGCGTATATAACCCTGCAAAGACGCTTAAAGATTACGCGCTCGCAGAAGGATTTACCTGGGTTGACGCGAGCGAAAAACCCGTATGCACGAAGCCCGAATACGCGGCAATCTACAATGCCGACAGCGACAACTACGAAAACTTTGAATTGAATATCGCAATCGACTTGCAAAAGGCAGAAGTCGCGCTGAAAGACGGCGTGGTCGGGTTCGATTACGACGGGACGTCGCACGAAATAAAAGCCGTTGTTACTTACAACGGAGTTGCGCTCGACACGTCGCTTTATTCCTTGACGTACGACGGGAAAACTTCAAAAACGTATACCGATGCCGGCACGCACAGAACGCTTGTTACGATGGAAGCGGACAACTACGATTTGCCCAAAAACACTTACGTTTACGTAAAGGTCAAAGGCGTGAAAGTCGGCAACAACTATTACACAATCGAAGACGCACTGTTCAATTCGAAGTCGGGCGATACGGTCGAGTTTATTAGTACCGCAAAGGAAGTATCTTTCGCACCGCTTGACATTGCCACGGCGATATATGCCGACAACGCATATCGCACGGTAAAAGCGGGCGTAACCCTGAAACTCGCAAGCGACGAAGACAGCTCCGCAAAGATAGGCAAACCCACTTATGGAAACGGAGTTGGGAATTATGTTGACACCGATTCGTCAAAGATAAAACATAAACTTATTCTCAACGAATCGACCGTGCTTGAAGTTTACGGAAACATTCTCATTCAAGGATTGTTGGGAGTAAACGGACCGGGCTTGTCGGGACACACGTCGGGTAACCATAGTCAGATTATCAACAACGGAACAATAAATCTGAACAGCGGTGTGAATCTTGATTTGCGCGGATATATCAAGGGAACAGGCACAATTGAAGCAAGAAGTGGAGCAATAGTTTACAGTCCGTTTGTTGTATATGATTATCGCGGCGGAACAAATACTAAGACTGTTTATGAAAAAGCGAAGATTGCGCCGTTCCGTATTTATGAAATGCCGAATATTCAATGCAACTATTCGATTTTATATGGAGCAGAACACAAAGGCTACCTTGATTTATATGCGAGCAATCAACATAGAACGGACATCACCACAATCATTGGAAACTCAAATGCAATGTTGATAATGGAAGACTCATCTTCCAATATCATAAAAACATATACAAAAATCGACAATGGAATCGGCATGACAAATTTGACGATTACAGGAAAAGCAAAAATGGGAACATTGGAAATTACCGTTAGCGGTGTGACAGTATCCATGACCGACGTGCGTTTCCCGATGCCGTGGAATTACAGTATCAATGTCGGTGACGGCTTAAACCCCACAACGTTTACGTTGCCTTACGACTACAAAATGATGACAGGAGCAACAGTAAACGTCAAGAAAAGCGCAACGGTAAATCTCACCGGAACGTTGTTGATTTATAAGTCGTTTACGGATACGCCGTTTGGCGGTACTGTTTATCCCAACAAGGGAGAGGCGAAACTTAACGTTGAGGGCGTTGTAAACGCAATCGGAGGTATTGCAGGCGAAGTGCACGGTATTAACGGAGGGAAAGTTATTATTGGAAACAAAGCAATTCTTTCGATAACCGAAAAAGAGGGCAATAGCGGAAGTACAAAGTCTTGGCAGGCGCTTATCGGAGCAGGCGAATTTGTAACGGTTGCCACAATTTCCGAGGTAGCAAAGGTTGTAAATGCGGACAACTCGACGGTTGCGGCGGAGATAGACAGAACCTATAATTACAGCAACGGAACGTGGCAATAACCGCGCCCATCTCAAAAAACAAAGTATGCGTCCGAAAGGGCGCATATTTCTTTGAAAATCGCTTGCAACTTTTCCCCCGCGGTGATAATATATCGTGAGAAAATTCAAGGTGAACTAATGAAAAAACCGCTTAAAAAAATCCCGAAGACCGCGGAACTTATGTGGGTGCTGGGCATATTCCTTGTCGCGCTCGGCGTGACGATGAGCAAGAAAGCCGATCTCGGGGTTTCGATGATTGCCGCGCCGACTTTTATCGTGTACGAGGCGATAAGACCGTTGTGGGCTGTATCGGTGGGCACGGTCGAATATCTTGTGCAAGGCGCGATTCTCCTTATAATGTGCGCCGTCGTGCAACGGGTGAACTGGCGATACCTGCTGGCGTTTGCGGTGGCGGTGATATACGGCTACGTGATGGACATGTGGATGCTGGTTTTCAAAAACGTCGTGCTCACAGAAGCGTACTTAAAATGGATTATGCTTATCGCGGGCGACGTGATGACGGCGGCGGGCGTGGCGTGCTTTTTCAGGACGAATATGCCGCTTCAGGTGCACGAACTTTTCGTTGCGGAACTGTCCGACAGATATTCCCTGAAAATAAACAGGGTGAAACTCGTTTTCGACTTGTCTTTTTTGGTGCTGTCCGTGGTGCTTGCTCTTACGATATTCAGGGACGCGAATACCTTTGACTGGAAAAATATCGCCACGACAAGTTATCATAGCCTGGGGCTTGGGACGATTGTCACGACGTTGATAAACGCCCCGATAATCGCGGTAATCGGGAAAGGGCTTGACAAAGTTTTCGACTACACCCCGCTTTTCCCTAAACTTGAAAAGCTGATAGGCCGCAAAAAGAAAACGGACGCGCCGACCGAAACGGAACAAAATGCCCATAAAAACGAACAAACCCCGCCATCGGACGAACAAGCCGCAAACGAACCCAAAGAATAAAACCTAAAAAACCCTCGCAAAATCGCGAGGGTTTTTAATTTGAAAAATCTTCCGAGAGTTAAAATCCCCCGAAAACGGGGAAATTTAGATGAGATTGTGTTTTTCTCGGCAGGTTCTGAAAATTCCTAGTGTACGCGTCGCACACTTCGCTTTTGAAATCACGTTATCGGGAGCGATAACGCTCACTCTTTTGCTTGTGTGCGCCTTTTCCCCAAAAGTACAAAAGTA
>ENA-OZUY01000032-OZUY01000032.1-human-gut-metagenome-genome-assembly--contig:-NODE-32-length-55897-cov-7.416228_pt1 | contig 55897 bp, 42 predicted proteins | sample MGYA00243443_ERZ654041 | MGnify/ENA primary metagenome ERZ654041 (study PRJEB26926, sample SAMN06164880) | human gut metagenome | biome: ENVO:00009003; feature: ENVO:2100002; material: ENVO:00002003... | reverse complement strand
TCTTCAACCCCTTCCGCCGGCATTGATTTTGCTGCCGCTTTTTTCGCGGTTTGCGCAGCCGCGGGTTTGGCGGCCTTTTTCTCTTCGTTGCGCGATTTAATCGTCATGACTTCGCTGATGATGTCATGATTTTCCGCCTCGGGGATATTGGTTTCTTTGCTGTCGGCAGCCTTAGCCGTCTTTTTTGATGCCGAAGTTTTAGCAGCGGCTTTCACGGTGTTTTTTGCGGCGGATGCCTTGTCCGCGCCGCTTTTTGCAGGAGCTTTTGCCGCGGAAACTTTTGCTGTTTTAGCCGCGGAGCTTTTTGCCGTCTTAGATGCATTTTCCTTGGCAGTCTTGGAAACTGCCTGCTTTGAAGCAGTTCTTTTGGTTGCGGCGCTTTGGGGCGCGTTTTCGTCTGCTGCGGTTTGAACCGCTGTCTTTTTTACATCATCGGCCGAAGCCTTTTTACTAACCATTTTTCCCTCTCAAAAAAATTAAAAATCAAATACATAATAATCATATTTATTTTAATGGCAACCCCGGTTGCTTTTTAAATCACAGTTTTCTTGATTGACCGAAGTTCGGAAAATTTAGAAAAACTCCTCGCAATTACCGAGTATACTGTCGCAATAAATGTACTTACCGTCGCCTAGACATGGAGTAGCCGTTTTGCAAAAGCGCAAGTATGGGAAAAACAGCTTGAGGAAAAGTGGGGAGTGAGGGGAAAGCAGACCCATTATCGTCCAAATAAAGGAAAAAAGAAGAAGACAGAGATGGCGAAGAAGTTTTTTGTGTAGTCGGATTTGCTTATCGGATGCGTCGTTTTCCCCTTGACAAAAGCAGCTATGCAGAAAAAGAGTGCAAGAGTGCCGCAGATGACATCAGCATATATGCCGGCTGCCGTACGGAAAGGATAGCTGATGATAACCCAAATCCAAAAGATGCCCCATATATATTTGGCCATTGATAGCCCTCTGATGTCATTCAACCGTCTCGCCACCAAAGCAGTATAGAATAATATGCAGGGGAGTGCTAGAAATAAATGCCAATTAGGATAAGATAAACCCAAAGACATCAAAGATAATAAGGCGTAGAGAAAATAATTACAGACACAGCACATCAAAATTCGTGTCTGGTGCTGCAACTTTTCCAGTCAAAAAATATTTCCAGCTTTCTTAGCGATGTTCTTCAAAATCCGTCGCAATCGCCGGAAACACTTTTGCTCAAATTTTCGGAAACCTTATGGCCGCTGTTCTGCTTTAACGGAGATGCAGATGTGTTGCTGCCCTCTAAAGAGGCATCATGTTTATGTTTTATCATACTGTTAAATTCTCCGTTTCACTATAGTTGCAATAAAGATTTTGCCTGCGCATCGTTCTGGGGTTCCTGCGCATCGTTCTGGGGCTCCTGCGCTTCGTCCCGGGCGGGCTAAAACAGAACCTTGGCTGATTTGAATTTTTTTGTTTTTTCGTCAAAAGCCACCCGCAGGACGGAACCGTTTTCGAGTCGGATGGTCTTTTTCAGGCATATTTCGGCAAAAATGCGGATGAGCATTCCGTGCGTAACCAGCAGCACGCGCTCCCGCCCTTCTTCAAACATTTTGTTGATAAATTTCATAAAACGCTGCTGCACTGCGCCGGTCGTTTCCCCGCCGGGGTAGCCGATATCGTAGCGTTCGGGGTTTTTGATGTCGTTGAAAGCCTGGTAGATATAGGGAAAGACCGCTTCCAAATCGTTTTTTTTCAGCCCTTCAGCCTTGCCGAAATTCATCTCGCGCAGCCTTTTGGTATAGTGCACCGGCAAATCAAGTATGCCGCTGATAATGTCGGCGCTTTTTCTGGCGCGTTTCAAATCGCTTGCATAAATCGTTTCAATCTTTTCCCCGCTGAGCTTCCCCGCTGCAGCCCGAGCCTGTTCTGCGCCGGTTTCGTTAAGCGGCGTGTCATTCCAGCCCTGTACTTTTTCTTCTGCGTTCCAGTCCGTCTGCCCGTGTCTCATCAGGTATAAAATCATCGTTGCTCGCTGTTTCCTTTTTTATCGTTTTGCCCAGTCCGGTATATTTGTTAAAAACAGGATAAAAAAGTTGCCGCAGAAAATCAAGCCGGAAAACGAACTTAACCACATCGCTGTAAGTGTCGCGCTGCATCGTCCGCTTTGGTTTAACTTTCGGCGGCAGCCTTTTTCATGGCACAGAAGAAAAAGCCGTCGGTTTTGGTATTAAGCGGCGAAAATTTCAGCCATCTCGTATCATCAAACGGATACAGCGGAATGTCCAGCGTTTCCCGCCAAAGTTCTTTGTGGTCAATCGGGCTGAATTCGGGATGTTTCGCCAGAAAAGATTCGATTTGTCTTTCGTTTTCTTCCGGAAGAACCGAGCAGGTAATGTAAATCAGGCGTCCGCCTGCAACGGTATGCTCCGCGCCGAATTCAAGAATTTCAGCCTGAATGCCGAGTATTTCCCGCAGCCGTTGCGGCGTAATGCGGAATTTGGCGTCCGGCGTCCGCCGCCAGGTGCCGCTGCCGGAGCAGGGGGCGTCGATGATAAAACGGGTGTAGTCTTTGTCTTTGACATTCTTTATGGTCTTTATGTTAAGAATGTCCAGCCTTTCCGCCCGTTTTTTAATGCGCCCGAGCCGTTCTTCGTTTATGTCGTGTGCCCAAATCAGCCCGTCGTTGTGCAGGAGCGAGCCGAACGCCAGCGCTTTTCCGCCTGCTCCGGCGCAATAGTCAATTATTTTATGATGCGCCTTGACGCGGCACAACAGGGAGATAAGCTGCGATGCTTCATCCATTACTTCAATTTCGCCGTCCTGATAGGTCATGCAGTTGTTGAGATTAACCCTGTCTTCCGAGCGCAGGCCGATGGGGGAAAACGGTGTCGGTGAAAAAAACAACCCTTCTTTTTTGAGGCGCTCGCGGGCGTGGTCGCGGTCGGTCAGGTTGGCGCGGACATCTGCCGGCGCCGTCGTGTTCAACGCGTCAAGCAGGCGTGTGTTGCCGATTTTTTCAAACAGCCATTGCGGGCATTCATACAGCGCGGCTTCCGAAAAATCTTCAAACTGTTCCGCCGCCTTCAAAGCCGCTTTTTCCTCTTTGCTGAGCGGTGCCGGGGCGTATTCCTCTCCGTTGAAAAGGAGGTCAAGGTCTTCTTGGGCAAAACAGAGCGCCGCCGCCGTCCGCGCCGAAAAGGCGCTGCCCAGCGCTTCGGCATATTTCATGCGGCTGCGGATAATCTTCCATACCGTATCGGCGATAAAGCGCCGGTCTTTGGAACCGATGTAGCGCCGGTCCTTGAAATATTTGTCCAGAATATTGTCAGCCGGCCGCTTGTCCTGCAAAATTTCTTCCAATGCTTCAATAACGGCCTGAACTCTGCTTGCTTCTTTCATCTGCTGCTCCGCTTTGATAAAGATAAATTGTATTTTGGTGCCGGTTGGAGCGTCCTGCAGCCATACGCCCGTATACCCCGACCGCCCCGACAATACCCGCTTTTTTTGCGCATTGCAAGTGTTGTTTTCGGATTTCTTCCCCGCTGCCGAAATTTTTTTGTTGCCAAAAACATAATTTTGTGCTATAAACTGCGGCAATATTAACGGCAGAAAGTAAAATATATGGAAAAAATTCTGGTTCTGAACTCCGGTTCCACCACCGTAAAATTCCAGCTGTTTGAGATGGAGCAAGGTTTTCATCGGGTTCTGGCAAAAGGTATGGTCGACCGTATCGGGCTGCCCGGTTCCAAAATTGTCGTCCGCGCCGATAACGGATATGAGTTCTCCTGCGAATGTCCGGTAACGGATCATAAAGACGCTATAAAAGCCATATTGGACTATCTCTCCCACCGTTTTCTGAAAAATGCCGCCGAATTGTCGGCCGTTGGGCATCGTATGGGACATGGCGGCGAATATTTCGACCGTTCGGTGATTATCGATGATGACGTTATGGCAAAAATCTATGACACGCTGCCGCTGCTGCCTTTGCACGGGCCTGCGTTTGTGCACGGCGTTGAGGCGATGACCGAACTTCTGCCCGGCGTTTTGCAGGTGGCAACGTTTGACAGCGCTTTCCATCAAAGCGTGGAAAAGCCAGCGTTTACTTATGCCATTCCTCGCGAATATTATGAAAAGGAACGTATCCGCCGTTACGGTTTTCACGGCACGTCGCACAATTACGCCGCGCAAAAAGCGGCGGAATTGTTTGGGCGTGCGGGGCGCTTTATCTGCTGCCACCTCGGCGGCGGCGCGTCCGTAACCGCGATTAAAGACGGCAAAAGCGTTGACACCACGATGGGATATACGCCGTCTGCAGGGATTATGATGGCGACCCGCGCCGGCGATATGGATCCGTATATTCCGTTGCACATTATGAAAACGCAGGGCAAAACCGCCGACGAGGTAAACGCGATGTTTAACAAACAGAGCGGTTTATACGGGCTTTCCTGCGGGCATTCTGATATGCGCGATATTATTGAAAATGCCGCCAAAGGCGATGAAAACTGCGCTTTTGCGATAGATGCGTTTGTTTATTCCCTGCTCAAAACCATCGGGTCTTACGTGGCGGTTCTGGGCGGCGTGGACGCCCTGATATTCACCGCCGGCATCGGTGAAAACGCTTCGCTTGTCCGTGAAAAGCTCTGCGCCCGTCTGGCGTATCTTGGTATAGAACTTGACGGGGAAAAGAACAGAGCCCGCCCTGCGCCGGCGGAAATTTCCGCTCCGCAGAGCAAAGTCAAAGTATATGTCATTCCCGCCAACGAAGAGCTGATGATAGCGTCCGAAACGTTTGCGCTGCTGGATGAACTGGCGGAAACCGAACCTTTGGCGGTTTAAAGATTGGATAGTCGGAGATGGACTGATGTTGAAAGTGTTGATGCCCTCGCTTAATCAGCTTATAAATGCCGATTACAAAGCGGTAAAAACGCCCGAAACAGAGGCTTTGATAAAGCAGAGCCTGCAGGGACTTGTCCCCTCGGCTCAGCCGGAATTGCGGCAGATATCCGGAATCCCCGGTTCCGGCAAAAGCACGTTTTGTGCCGCGCATTTGCCGCAGAATTTCCTGTTTCTTAGTTTTGACAAGATTATGGTTTCTCTGCCGGCATACCAGCGGGATTTGGCATTGTACGGCAATGTCGTTGCGTTTAAAAACCATGAAATGACCGCGCGGATTATCGGCTACGAACTGCTGCGCCGTGCCGTCAACCTGCACCTGAATATCATGTTTGAGCACAGCGGTACCAATGCCGCCCATCTTGAGCTGTTTAAGAATATCCGCCGCAAAGGCTACCGCACCGCCGTCGACTTTATCGTCTGCGATACAAAGCTTGCGATAAACCGTGCCGCCGAACGCGCCAAAAAGATAAACCGTTTTGTGCCCGAACAGCTGATTTTGGAACGGGCCGCGGGGCTTAAGCAATATGCCGCCGCATATCAAAAATTGACTCCCTCCGTAACATTCTTCGACGGCGCAAATAATTTCCGCCCGTTAAAGAAAATTTAAGATTATCCGTGCAAATATTTCCTTATGAAAGACTAATTTTATAAGGTTTTTGCCGATGAAAAAATATCTGCTTTTATTTTCCGTTTCGCTGGCTGCCGCGTCTGCGGGGCAGGCGCAGGCGCTGACCGCGGCCGAACAGCTGCAGGCGACCAAAGCCATTTTTGTAGCCGATTTTCATAAGATGGATGACAACAAGGACGGTAAGCTGTCGTTGGAAGAATATTTGAGCCACCAGTTTGAAAATTTCCGTGCCAATATCATTGAGGCGGAAGGGTTTGATGCCGCGGTCGCGGATAAAAAACTTCCGGCCCGGGCCTTGGCCGCTCCGGCAGATACGGCCGCCGATGATAAGGGCAAAGAGCCCCGTGACGAGTTGAAGTCATTGAGCGATGTAAACAGCGCCTTGCAGGAAATGGCAAATTATGAGCTGGATTTTGATGATGATTTTACTTTTGATGACAGCTTTTCCGGCTTGGATGAAGAACCGAAAAAGCTGACCCGGGAAGATGTAATGCCTGCGGCTGACGTTTTATCTCCGGATAAAATGGCCTCGGATACGGACTTACCGTCGTCCGGCTCCTCTTTAACCAAAGAAGATGCCGCTGCACCCGCATCGGATACTGTTGCACTGGCACTGGATACTTCAGTGCCTGCACCGGATACTTCAGTGCCTGCATCGGATACTCCAGCCCCGGCGTCGGCTGCTTCAACAAAGAACGAGGCCTCAGCCGTTTCCGAAGGGGAAACGCACTCTGCTGAGACGGATTTGTCTGTTTCTGGGGAACCGGAGCTTCCCGCTGAATTGGACTTGTCCGTTTCCGAAGATGAAAGCCTGAAAAGTCTGCTGGCGGAAATAAACGAAACGCCGGAAGAAAAAGCTGCCAAAAAGGCCGCAGCCGAAGCAGAAGCCAAGGCAAAGGCCGATGCCGCAGCAGCCGCAGAACAGGAGAAAAATGCTGCCGCCGAGCGTGAAAAGCAGATTGGCTTTATGCTGGATACGATAAAGAAAACCCTGCCGAAGAAAATCGACGAGGCGACGACTTGGACGGACATTGAATACAAGGACAAAGCCATTGCCTATATCTATGAAGCCGATATCAATATGGCGGCAATGTCAGCCAAAGAAAAAACGGCTTTGCAAAACAGCATAAAAACCGAAGCCTGCGGCAAAGCCTATCAGGAGATGTGTCCCAGACTCAAGCCGATGTTTATTAATGACGGGATTAACGTCCGCATCCGTTATCTGGACAAAGGCAAGAATGAACTCGGCATTTGTGAATTTAACCATGACACCTGCAGGTAGCGGCATGCGCCGGTCATAGCCGCTCCGCGGCAGGAAAACCGGAAAAAGTCATTAAAAAGCCGTTATCCGGCAAAAGATTTAACCCAACAAACCGTAAGGTTAGTTAATTTTAGAGAGGGAAAAACATGAGAAAAATTAAATTATTGTCAGCAACGGCTCTGTCGGTAATGCTTGCATTTTCCGCCAATGCCGTCGCAGCGGGAAGTTTTGACGACGCGTCGGAAGAAGAAATTGCCAAAGCTGTTGTCAGCGTTTTGAAGAAAAATCCGCAGATAGCGTATGATGCTTTGGTCAAATTCCGTGCCGATGCCGATACGAAAAAGGCCGAAAGCGAAAAGGAGCTGACTCCGCTGGAACAGAAGGTTGCAGACGTTTTGATGGACAATCCTCCGATTATCGTCGGAGCGCTGCAAATCTATCAGCAGCAGGAAGAACAGAAAAAGCTTCTGGCACAGGCGGAAACCTATCAGAAATACGCCGAAGACATCAACCGTGCCGAACTGTATGCCGGCAACCCGAAAGGGAAGTTTACGCTGGTCGAGTTCTTTGACTTCTCCTGCGGCTACTGCCGCCAGATGGCGCCGCGCATTGAAAATATCATTAAGAAAAATCCGGACGTAAAAGTCGTTTTCAAACCGGTGTCTTTCCTGTCGCCGAATTCGGAACTGGCAGCCAAAGCCGCCGTTGCCGCGCATAATCAGGGCAAGTTTTTGGAAATGTATTCCGGCCTGATGGCGGAACGGGTTGTCAACGAACCGGTGATCGACAAGCTTGCGCGCAACTTAAAGCTGGATATGGCAAAGTTTAAAAAAGACTATGCTTCTGACGAAACTAAAAATATCCTGCAGAGCATAAAAGCGACTGCCGACAAAATCGGCATGAAGAGCGTTCCGACCTTGGTACTGAACGGCATGCCGCTATACGCAGTTGAAGAAATCCAGCTGCAGCGGGCAATAGACGTTCTGCGCGACGGCGAAAAATAATCGCGTCCCGTTTGCTTGCCGACGCCTTCTGTATTTGGCGGGGCAGCCGCAAAACCGGGGTTGTCGCACGATTACAAAAAAAGGTTCTCTGTGCAGACGCACAGGGAACCTTTCTAACAGGGATAAGGGTTATTTGCCAAGCAAATCTCCAAGATCCATCATCGGAGTAACGTTTCCGCCACCGTAGACCTTCGGGAAATTCTTCGCCAAAACTTCCTTGATAAGTTCAGGATGGGCTTTGAGGATTTCTCCCAGCTTTTCCCGTACTTCGTTCTCGGAAGCCCCCTTCAGTTTCATAGCTTCAGCCTCAGCTTCTGCCATCTTACGAACGTAAGCGGCTTCACCGTCTGCCTGCATTTCGCGGGCTTCTGCCTGAGCTTTTGTTGAGATTTTCAGCTGTTCGGCCTTTTCCTCAACAATTTTTCTCTGCATTTCGACCTTAGCCATTTCGCTGACGGCATCTTCGTAATCTTTGTCAAATTGAACATTGATAATGTTCAGTTCAACATTTTCAAACAAAGAATGGTCATAGCGCGGTTCGAAATTGGCCTTGACTTCTGATGACAACTCGGCGAGTTTACCGTTAATGTCTTCATAAGTTTTTTCGGCAACCACTTCGGTAAAAGCGGCATCAAGCTGCGGGCATAATGCCTTACTAATGTAGTCATTCTCTCCGATTGTAGCGTGGAGAGTATGTACATTGTCAGGGCACACGTTCCATGTAAGAACATAAGTCAACGCGATATCGCGTCTTTCTTTGTTCTTCATTTTATTTGTGTCCTCGTGACGCTGGCGGGTGATGTCCACTTCACTCATTGAAGAGATAAACGGAATCATCCAGCCGAAACCGGCAGAAAAACTTTTGCTTGCCATGGCTCCCAAGGTAATCTTGTAACCCGCATGTCCCGGCATGATAACATACATACCGTTAATAAAGGTTACAAATACCAAAAGTATGGCAGCCACCAGCCAAAAACCCCAACCGAGGAAAAAGGCTGCGACAATACTCAAAACTGTTACAATCAATAACGGTTTTGTCAGTTTTTCCCGCATACTCAAGATCATGCTTGTAAAATCTGTTGTCATATATCTAGATTTTAGAAAACAAAGCACTTGTCAGCTCTTCAAAACTTATTTTAACTCATAAAACCCAGGTCATCTCTCCGCGTAGGAGCATCAGCGCAAGCTAACCGCCTTCTAAACCGAATTTTAATAAGTGAACCTGCAAAAACCGTAAACAACCCATTGCTTGAGCCGTAAACAATCCCTGCGCGTCCTAAATCTCTCCAAACTAACAGTAATCCCTGTTATTTTTATTAATAATTTCCAAACTAATCAACATCACAATATTCATCACGCTTTTAATATACCATATTTTTCGCCCTTGGTCAATCATAAAATACGGCACAGCGTCAGTCTTTCTCTGCCGGTTTTTAATTTCAGTTTCTGCAATTTGCGGTCGTCTTTTCCTGGAAATCAGCTTTCAGTGCCTTTCCGGTTATCTTCCGGCTTTATCCTAAATGGACAATGTTTTTGCCGAATTTTTCTTCCAGTTCATCCAGAATGCTCCCCAGCCGGTCGTCGCTTTTTTTCGCCGGTTGAAACAGGTCAAGCTGTTCGCGTTCTCCGTAAACCAGTCCCGTCAGGGTAATTCCCGTGCTGCGCCAGACGACAGCCGGCGTGAACAGCTGCGTCAGCAGCCGCAGGGCAGGGGGCGTGATTTCCGTTTCCTGATTGCTGGCAAAGTCAAGTTTTGCGCGTGCCGTTACCACCTTAAAATCTTTGGTTCGGAGCATGACTTCAATGGCGGCGGCCTTGGCGCCTTCGCTGCGGGCTTTGCGGCAGGCGGTATGGATATGGCGGCACAAATCCGTTTTCAGGACGGCAATGTCGCTGCTGAATTCCCTGAGGGCGGAAGTTTGCTGAATGGAAAGCGGAGCCTTGTCGTCCGGTTCCACCTTAAACAGGGGAATTCCCGACAGTTCCGCTTTCAAATCCGCCCCATGCGTTCCGAACCTCGCCTTAACCCAGTAATCCGGGCGCATTACAAAGTCCAAAGCGGTAAAAATGCACTCTTCCCGCATTTTCAAAAGCAGCTTTCTCCCCACGCCGGAAACGTCCGCAATCAGCGTCTGCGCCAGAATCTTATTTCGTTCCGCCGACCCGATGGCAAAAACGCCGCCTGCATTTTTGGCTTTGTCGCTGGCAAGTTTGGCCAGAGTTTTTGTCGTCGACAGGCCGATGGAAACCGGAATGTGCAGTTCATCCCACACCGCCTGCCTGATCATTTGTGCCGTTTTGATGTAATTCTGCCGGTAAAGCAGCTTAGTTCCGGTCAGGTCAAGATAAGCTTCGTCCACCGAACAGACTTCGACGTCCGGCGTAAACGATTTGAACTTAGCCATGACTTTTGCCGAAATGCTGCGGTAAAGATCGTGATTGGCACGGACATACAAAACCTGCGGCAGGCGTTTCTTGGCCATAAAATAAGGTTCGCCCATCTTCAACCCCAGCGCTTTGGCTTCTCTCGACCGCGAAATGACGCAGCCGTCGTTGTTGGAAAGAACCGCCACCGCCCGCCCGTCAAGCCGCGGATTGAAAGCCCGCTCCGCCGAAACGAAAAAACAGTCGCAGTCTGCAAGGGCAATATAGTGTTTCATCATAGCCTCGGAATATGTGCCAGCCGTATAGTTTCAAAATCTTGTTTCATAGTCATCTTAGTATTGCCGAACCTCTTTGTCAATAAAAATGTTCTAATTATGTTCTGTTTGTTGAAAAAAGAGTGCGATGTAAACATCCGGCCAATAATGTTCTGTTTTTAAGGAGTGCGAGGCAAACCTCCTGCCCATAATATTTTTTAAGGAGCACGACGCAAATCTCCTGCAAAAAAAAACGCCCCGTTTAAGGGGCGTTTAGGAAAAGAACGGCGGCAAAAGCGTCAGTGCTTATGAATGCGTCAGTGTTTGTTCAGGCAAATGTCTTCAGCCGATACGTGATAGGCTGCCGGCATACCGTTTTGAGCAAGGCAACACTTGAAAAGCGTTGAGCCTGCTTCATTCTGACAAAGCAGAAACCTTCCGCTTGTTTTATCCGCCTTGTCAGCAGAAAGCTCGGGCAGGCCTGACGGCGAAATTTCCTGAAAAACAACGCTTCCGGGTTTGCAGGACAAATCCGGGTCAACGCTGAAAGTAACGGTTTCAACAGGGAACATAACTGTGCCGTGGAAAAAAATCAGAAGGTTTTTTCCGGCCGCTATCCGTTCGGCAAAAACATAATTGCAGAGTTTCCGTCCCAGAAAACGCCCGTCTTCAAATCCGTTGCAGACAACGGCCCATGTAGCGGGATAAGGCTTAGCCAGAAAAATGCCGTAGCGGCACAGGCTGTCGTCATATCCGAACACTTCGCTGTCCGGCCATACCGTTTCGCAAAAACCGTCGGCGTGGCATGCGATAGTTCTGATGATGAAGCGTTTGCGTTTGCTGTCTTTCCTGTGCCGTCTGGCAAAGTCGGAAGCATAAATTGCAATAAAGAGCGTTTTGTCCTCCATCTGCAGGGTATAGGTCTTTTCCGGAAAGATGATAAGATGTACCATAAACAGAAAAACGAACAACGCCACAAATCCTGCCGTTGCAAACCAGCCGGTAAGCAGAAACAGCAAAACGGCTATGGCTCCGCCGACAATCTGATGATTAACGGCGGCACAAATCCAACACTGCGGGCGCAACAAGGCCCCAAACCAAATTCTTTTTACAAAATTATTCATAAAAATGTATTTAAGTGAAACAATAATTGATTTTTAAACGCATCATAAAGAATAAATGAGGAAAAAGCAAGCATTTTTCTTGTCAAGCCGTCGGTAGGCCGCCATAATTGCCGCAAATTTAGACGTGCGGAAACGCCATAGCTGCCGGTTTTCCGGCATCAGGGCGCTACAATCGCTGCAATTCCGCCGCCACGGGAAGTTTGCCGGTGCAGTTCCCGTTCCGGCTTTGTTTTGATAAACTGTACTAAGGAGAAAAATATGCCCCGTATAGCCGAATTTGCCAAAGTCAGTTTCAATCAGTTTGAAACGGCATGGAAAAACACTTTTCTGACAGATGACGCTGAAATCCGGCGCATATATGACAGTATCCGGCTTCCCTCCCGGGCAACGTCCGGTTCTGCCGGATACGATTTTTACACGCCGGTAGATATCTCCCTGAAACCGAAGGAGAATTTTCTATTGCCGACGGGAATACGCGTCAGAATGGAAGACGGCTGGTTTTTGGGCGTTATGCCCAAATCCGGGTTGGGTTTTAAATACCGCCTGCAAATGGACAATACGATTGGGATAATTGATGGCGATTATTATTACTCGGACAATGAAGGGCATATTTTTGTAAAGATGACCAACGATTGCAATGGCGGTAAGGTTCTGGAGCTGAAAGCCGGCGCCTCGGTCTGTCAGGGGATTTTTCTGCCTTTCGGCATCACATTTGACGATAACGCTACGGCAAGACGCAACGGCGGTTTGGGATCGACATCGAAATAAGGCCTGTGCGCAAGAAGATAGTGGGCAAGAAGATAGTGCACAAGAAGATAGTGCACAAGAAGATAGCAGTGCACAAGAATATAAGGTCTGCCTGCAAGAATTTTTTTATGTTGCGGTTGTATTCTAAACGAAAGGCACAAAAAAGGGCGGTAGTTCCGCCCTTTCTCATAAAATCTCCGTTTTATGTTCCCGACAGTTCAAATGTATGTCTCCAACAGCTCCGAGTTTCGTCAGTCTATAACCTCGCAGCTTTCAGCGTTTGGGTTTGAACTGAATGATTTTCGGTTTCCCGTTCGCCGTATCGGTCTGCATTTTTACGGTTGCAAATCCGTTTCCGGCAGCAGCTCTGGTTTCCTTTTGTACATTGTTGCCGTTTACGGAACCGCCGCTTTTTTGTGAAAATCCGCTCATTGCCGTCTTTTGGCATCCGGGCTGCCGGTGTTGTCCGGGAATAATGCGGAATTTCTCGCCGGCTACGGTTTTCAGGGCATTTTGCTGCGCCGAAACTTTTTCAAAGTGTTTTCCTTCAGCCGCATTATAACAGAGCTTAAACAGCTCGCCGCCGATAGTCGCCGTTTCGCCGAGTTCTACCGGATATTCGGTGAGAGTGTCTCCGTCAAAAGCGTCCAGCAGCTTTTCGTCGTCTTTGCAAACCGGATGCCAGACAACGTCATCAGTGTCCTTTTCCTTTTGTTCAATCGACCAGCAGATACAGGCGAATTTCTCCTGTTGCAGCGAATAAAGCTCCACCGGATAAACGTCTTCCGCCTCAAAAGCCCCTTCAAGCCTGAGGATATTGAGCATATCTGCTTCAGACAAAACCGCCCGGACTTTCTTTATCGCAACTTCTCCGGCAGAGGTAAACACCGTAGAATACAGCGTCTCCCGCCAAAACAGAAAGATTTCGTTAGTCAGCGGCAGAAGTTTGGTAAATTCGCATTCATGAAAAACTTCCGGATTGTCCAGCTTAAACACCGGTGCTAATGAGCGGATGTCCTGGGCGTCCAGGTCAAAATACACCCATACCAGCATATTGGAGCAAGCCAGGTTGTTGAGTGATATGCTTGCCAGAAGCACGACGCCGTTGCCGCCGTAAAAGTCCTGAAAAAATTCCAGTGCGTCAATCGAATTGTCAAAAATCACTTCGTCTCCCGCCGGAGCATACTGCTCAGGATTGGGAATAAAACCTAATTTATCCATATTTATAAAATTTTAGTGAAACATATGCTTATTTTATCATCTTTAGCCTACACCCGGAAATAAAATTATGTCAACAGTTTTGTCAAGTGTTGCGCATTTTTATTGTATATGTTTGTTTTTGCGGCGGATACGGGACGAAATGCCACGGAATTTTGCCCCGCCGGTATCAGTCCTCATACACAGCAGCAATCCGCCCCAACAGTGCTAACGCCAGTCCGCTCCAACAGTGCCAATCCTCATAAACAGCGCCAGTCAGCCCCAATAATACCCAATCCGCCTCAGGAGAACCATCTGCCCCAGGATATCCGATTTACCCCGGTAGCATCGCTTCTCCCGAATGATGTACAAAAAAGGCAGAGAGTCCGCTGTACTCTCTGCCTTTTCCCTTAGATGAGGAGTGGGAAGTTTAGAACTTGTATTTGGCGTTCAACATACCCGTATGGTTCTGATAATCCTCACGGAAACCGCCTTCGTAAGCGAGGGAGATTTCCCAGTTGTCAGAAACATCGGTAGCAACTTTTGCGCCGAGTTCAAATCCCAAACGGTTCAGCTTTTCGCCGTTGACGCGATAGGCAACGCCGTTAGCCAAAACCACGTTGGAATTGTTGGCGTCGTCAACCAAATCATAAGTAACGGCGGCTCTCAATTCCGGACGGATAATGGTATCGCTGTCCAAAGCATAATCCTTGGCAACTTTCGCCCCGACGATTGCGGTCAGAATGTCGCTGTCATTGGCGGCAACGGACGTTCCGAGAGCGTCGGTATATCCGTCTTGCGAGATATGGGCGTAGCGCAGTCCGGCTTCCGGCGTAACGTCATAGCCGTTCAGTTGCATTTCATATCCGTACAAAGACTGGACAGCCCAGGATTCGACGTCATAATCAGCGTTTGCGTTAAATCCGAGCGCAGCTTTCTTTTCGCTGTAATCAGACCAGTTATAAGCAACAACGGTGTTGATGTACCAGTTTGCCGGCTTATACTGCCCGTAAACAAACGCGGTATGCGTATCAACGTCCGTATCGCGAATACCCGAGGAAATATCCGTGCTGCTGTAAGCATAGCCAAGGCCGACTTTCGTCCTGTTGTCAAGCTGCTTGTCGATACCCATGGCGACGCCGTCGCTGTTCGTGTCAAAACCGCTGGCTTTTGACGTCGATTCGTGGTCGGAGTGGCTGAACAATGCTCTTATCCAGGCTTTAACCTGCTTAAAGGCATCGCCGGAAGATTTTCCTTCGGCCATGGCTGCGGAAGTTCCGTTCAGTTCATCAGAAACAGCCGAGAATACCATATTATGAATACCGGTTTCAACCGATCTGATAACCGGATTGGCGTCTGCGGTCAGCAAATCCGCTGCGCCGGTACCGTTGGAAACCTGCGCCTTGTCGGCAGATTGCAGATGCTGGTTCAACGCTTCTCTGAAACTGTTAAAGTTGGCGTTGTCAGAAGAACCGCCTGAAATTGCGCCCAAAACGGCTTCTGCCTGTGAACCGGAGAGCCCCAGAGAGGCAGCCGCTTCGTCGGCGGATTTCTGTTCCATGGTAACTTTTCCGTCATCGCCAACAATCGCATTATACAAAGCGTTGTCAGCCAGTGTGAAGCCGTTTTCGCCCAGCAGCTTGCTCGTGTCAAACTCTGCGGATTCTTCACCGCTGTCGACAATCAGGCCCAGTTCGGTGTTTTCACCGATAGTGATTGCGACATCATTGCCAAACGTTGTGTTTTCAGTAATATTGAGCTTCGTATTATCCGCAAAAGAAGTTGTGCCTTCGCCGGAAATGCCTCCGTCAAGCGTCAGCGTGCCGCTGACGTCTACCTTGGCCTGACCGTTGTTCTGATTCAGGTTAATATCGTTCAGTTTATCGCCGACTTTATTGCCGGAGAAGGTGTTTTCGCCGCTCAATTCAACCGTTCCGTCAACGTTAATTGCGCCGCCGCCTGTTGATGCGGAATTGTTCTCAAACGTGGCGTTGGCAATATTAACGACACCGCTGGTGGAGATAGCTCCGCCGCTGCCGTTTGCCGCCTGGTTGCCGATAAACTGGACATTGTCGAGTGTGATGTTGGCTGCTGTCGTGCCGCCGTTAAAAATGGCGCCACCGTTTCCTTTTTCCGCAATATTGCCTTCAAAAACAGTATTGCTGATTTCGGCAATCTCACCGCCCTTGTTATAAATCGCAGCACCGCCGCCGTTCGTGGAAGTGTTGTTTTTGAAGATGCTGTTTGTAATAGAGGCAATTGTGCCGCCGTTGGAGTTCAAAATCGCGCCGCCGTTTGTTTCGGCAGTGTTGTCTTCAAAGGTAACGCCATCCAGAGTGCCGAGGTTTCCTTTGTTATAAATCGCCCCGCCGAGCTTTGCGGAATTGCTTTTGAAGACGGCTCCGGAAGCAATTTTCATGGAACTGCTGGCATCAGCTACAAAAATAGCGCCGCCGGCATTTCCTGCTTCGTTTCCGGAAAATACCACCGTTCCGGACAGTTCTGCATTGGTGTTAGCATCGTTAAAGATGGCTCCGCCGTTGGTTGAAGCTTTATTGCCGTCAAACGTAACATCGGCAAATTTGATGTCTCCGCCTTTGTCGGTTTCCTGCGCCTGATTATTCGTATTGTAAAGGGATTGGTTGTAAACCGCCCCGCCGTTGATTGCTTCGTTCTTTTCAAAAACGGTATTGCTGATTTGGGTGTTGTTAAAGGAGTTGGCGATTGCGCCGCCGTTGCCGCCCTGAAGTTCATTGTCGGCTCGGTCTGTGGTCGTTCCGGTCGCTTTGTTTCCGATAAAGGCGGAATCAGATATAATCAGACTGTGATTTTCATGCGAACCATTGGTAATATCCCCGTTGTTGATAGTACGTCTGGTCCCGATGGCGCCGCCGTTGAAACCGGTTTCATTATTGACAAACTTTGTGTTCTTGATTGTCGTTTTAGAATCAATGCCTAATGAGATGGCTCCGCCGCCGACAGGTTGGCTGTCTGTTGTTTCGGTTTGGGATTTGTTCGCTTCAAATGTAGCGCCGTCAATGTCTAAAACGCCAAAGTTGGCAATTGCGCCGCCATCATATTTTGCCGTATTGTTTTTAAATACTGTTCCTGATTTGACGATAAGCGTACCAGGATTTTCAACTCCATTTTTCGGCTTGCTTGTAGAAAGGGCTCCGCCGATACCATCGGCGTTGTTTGTAATATTTTCAACCAAAGAATTTTCTTCTAAAACAAGGGTTTCTCCTTGGGGTATGAGATAACTTGTTTTCCCGTCCCATTCTTCGGCAGCCATTGTCGGCATTGCGAATGCGACGCCGACTAAAGCCGTAGTCAATAAAAGTTTGTTTTTCATAAAGTAACTCCTAGAAAAGTTTCTATGCAAACGTCCTGAAAAATGTGTTGAAAAAATATGAACGATTTAATTCAGCAATTTTTTCTAAAACGTTTATCCGGATTTTAGTCGTAACGAACGCCGTATGTCAAGTTTAAATCATTAATCCGTAATGTTTTTTTATTTTTTCGCCTTTTTAAAAAAGTAACATTTTGTTTTAACTGAATTGATGATTTTTAACGTTCGTTTAAAGTCATCAACTTTTGTTTTAATGACTTTGCAAAAAATCAGAACATTATATCCACAGGCAGATGCTGAAAAAATAGGAACCTTTTTTTGCCGCATGCCGCAGCTCCGCTTCAATTCAATCCCCTTTTTGTCAATCTACATCAAATGGATTTTGCGCAGCAGGACAAAGACGGCAATAACTTCCAGCCTCCCCAAAACCATGACAAACGACAGGATATATTTTACAAAAGGCGTAAATCCGGCAAAACTACCGGCCGGTCCGGTTGCCTCGGTCAGGCCCAGGCCGGAGTTGGTTATATTGCCCGCAACCGCGCCGAGCGCCGTAACAAAGTCTACTCCCGTCATGGAAATAATCAGCGTAAACAGCATAATGGCAAGCAAAAAGCCGAATGCCATGACGAACACCGAAGAAACGATATTGTCGTCGATGACCTTTCCGCCGGCTTTCATAACCGTTACCTGGCTTGGCGAGAGGGAGTTGGTTGCGTTCTTCTTGAAAAAGGCCATAATAACCTGCCAGCGGAAAATTTTAATTGAACCGGTTGTCGAACCCGTACAGCCGCCGTGCAGGAATAAAATGAAGAAAACGGCGACAGCCCATGTACCCCACTGGATAAAATCATATGAGGAAAAGCCGGTTGTCGTCATAGCCGAAATCATATTAAAAGAGGCTCTCCGGAATGCCGTAACAAACGGAATGTCTGAGGTATAGGCATAAAATGCGCTGATAATCAGGATATACCAGAAAACCAGTTTCAAAAACGTATTGACCTGATTGTTTTCAATAACGGAAGCAAAGCTTCGCTTTTTCGCAATTAAAACAAAATAGGTCATCGGCAGCGACCCCAGCAGCATAAAAATGCCGATAATGGTTTCAATCATCGGGCTGTCAAAATAAGCGACGGAATTGTTTTTTGTAGAAAGTCCGCCCGTGCACAGCGTCGCCAGCGCATGGCATATTGCGTCAAACCAGTTCATGCCCGCCCATTTCAGCAAAACTGCGCAAATGATGTTCAGCAAGACATATACCAGAATAATGTCCTTGGCGATATAGCGGATTTTGGGCAGGAATTTTTCTTCAATGTCAGAGTTTTCCTTGTTGAAGATGTGCATGCCGCCGATTCCCAGAAAAGGCATCAGCGCGACCGCAAAAATGACGATGCCGACGCCGCTGATGCCGTTAAGCACGGCGCGCCAGAACAAGACGGATTTTGGCTGCGCCTCAACATTGCTTAAAATGGTCGAACCTGTGGTCGTCAGGCCGGATGTCGCTTCAAACAAAGCGTCGGCGTAAGTTTGAATGTCTCCGTTGCCGTAAAGGGGGAGGGCACAGATAAGCGGGCAGGCAAACCAGCATATAACGGTAATCAGATATCCTTGGAGGATAGAGATGTTTTTTATTTTGCCGTAATTTGCCAGAAACAGCGACCCGCCGATAAACATCGTCAGAATGCTGTTTTGGATAAAAATGGCATCAAACGAACCGGTGTAGTATTTCAATGCCGCTGCCGGCAGCAGCATCAATGCTCCCAAAACGAAAATGATAAACCCGTTAATCATCAAAACCGGCTGCCACATTGCTGTCTGAACCCTTATATTGTTAAAATCGTTGCCCAATTCCGCATCATAATATAGCCCTGCGCAAAAACTTTCAATGCTGCCGGCAGGTTATCCACCTCAGCTGCTGTTCTCCTCCCGCCCGGACGCCGTTGTCCACTTTCCCCATCCGCGCGCGCACAGCCTTTCTCCGGTTTCTCCACTTTTCCCATCCGCACGCCGCACAGCCTTCCTCCGGTTTCTCCACTTTCCCCGTCCGCGCGCGCACAGCCTTTCTCCGATTTCTCAGCTTTTCCCGTCCGGCTGGCCCTCGCCGTTTCCCGTTTTCCGGTCTGACTCTCTTACGTCCATAAAAAAAGCTCCCCGCAGGGAGCCGAAAATCAAAACCTTACTCAAAATAGCGCGCATCAGGCGTATTTTGCAAAAAGTTTCTGAATTTTCCGTGTGAACACGGAGTATACGCACCGCCGATAAAATCGGCATACGCACCGAGCAGGGAGGTAATTCCTCTGTCATACTCTTCCGGCGTATATGATGCGCGTGCGAACAAATCTGACAGGATAATGTTGGCAACAGCTTCTTCATGGTCAATGCCGTACAGGATTTCCTGATAGTTCGGCCACCCCATGTTGGAGTAGTTGACGATAATATCCCGGAACTTTTCCCAGTCCGCTCCGAAAACGCCGGGCATGGCATAACGCTCCGGCTTTGCGGATTTGGTAACGCCGTTGAAGCGTACCGTATCCTTCTTAAGAGGGCCGAGGCTGGCAGCGATATAGCCGAGGTAAATCTCGGATATTTTCGCTTCCGGCACTGCCGCTAAGGTTTTCAGCAGGAAAATCGGGCAATGCGCCAACACGAGGTTGACTTTGACTGCGGCAAATTTTTCCTGCTTCAGCTGCCACATCCACTCCGCCAGCAATCGTTTGTCATAGAACGGATTGCCCGAACAGATGACGAACGTTACTTCTTTCAGCCCCTGAGATACCGCAAAATTGTATATCTCAATCAGGTTGCCTTCGGAATCGTCGTCTTCGCACGGGGTATAATTCCTGTATGCATACTGCGTGCCGGTCAAAAGGCTCATCAGTTTGTAATACGTATCATACTCCGTTTTGCGGATAAGCCCTTCTTCACGGTAAAAAAGCTTCTGGAACAAGCCCTTGTTACCTTCTTTTCCGGAAGAAAGGAACGGCAGCACGCGTCCTGTCTGCTTTGTATAAAAGCGTAAGATTTCAAACGCAAACAGCGGCGCCGTCATCATTCCGCTGAAACAATACAGGAACGGATGTATCATATTCTTCGGCAGGTCATACAATGAGCATACGACCGCTTTGGAAGTTCCGCCCTGCGCATTCGGGTATTTAAATTCCGACCCGGGTTTCAATCCGCCGATTTCTTCCGCATAGCGTAAAGTGTCCATATCAACGGTTACCGGACGGGATTTTGATACCTTGACGCGTTCAGCCATAAATCTGCGGCCTGCGGCGTTGCATTTAAATTCATTACTCTTTAATAAAGCCATAAACTGCTCGCGGTTCGTGTCCACGAATTCATAAAAATTTTTCATAATCCTTAATTTTAAATTATACTTAATTAGGCCTTAAGAATACCATATTTTAAAGGTTTTGTCAAACATATTTCTGCCGGCTTTTTTCCTTCCGCCGGTTTCCGCCCGGCTGTTCGTCGCCCCGTTTCCCGCCGCCTCAGAATGAAATCCGCCACCAGACGAACGCCGAAAGAAACGCAAACACCGCAATTAGCGCCAGCCCTGCACCGCAGGCAAAAGTTTTCCCCGTCCGCCGTCCGGCATTAGAGAGTTTGTCAAAAAATTGTGCCAGCAGCAGCGCAACCGGCAGCGTGATAATTGCGACATAGCGAAAATCCTGATTACACATATACGGGTGCTTAAGGCCGAACATAATCTGCCCGGCGATAACCCCCGCCAGTAAAATCATTGTCAGCCAGAATGCCTGTGTTTGCCGTTTCTTGACGCCCAGATAAGCGGCCGCAACAACCGCCAAAACCAGCAAGGCTTTATAAATCAGAACCAGCGCCGTAATCAGCCCCATAATGTCCGCCCCGCGCATAGAGAAGTCCCATTGCCCGAACAGCGCTGTTTTTGTCATCGTCTCCCACAGGTTAATGCCGAAATCATTATAAAACATTTGCGGATAAAACAGGGCGCCGAGCGGGTTAAACCGCTGCCACAAGCCATAGCTTTTAAGCGACAGATGTTCCTGCGGCGGCACAAAGTCAAACCCGACGTTGAGGAAATAGTGCTGATACAATGGCCAAATGCTCAGCCCGGCAACGAGCAGTATGCTGAAAACCGCGGCTTCCGCCAGCTGCCGCTTGTTCTCCGCTCCGCTTTTCAGCTGCTTGTGTATTGTCAGCAGCAGTTTGTCCTCCGTATCGTTTTTCTGCGGCTTGTTTTTTGTCTGTGTCAGCCGCCGCCCGTTTTCCGGTTTTTTTCGCTGCTGCCACAGCCGGAGGGCGATAGCCGCACCGGTCAGCGGCAGGACGATAATGCCCGAGAGTTTGGTCAACGCTGCCGCGGTGGCAAACAGCAGGATACGTGCCAGATTTTTCCGCCCGCCGTCACGGTAATAGAGCAGGGAGTAATAGACGGTTCCCGCCTGTAACGGCAGCAACAGGCAGTCGTTGTTGAAAAATCCCGCGATGGCGTTGTACGCCGGGAAGAAGCAGATAAAAGCCAGCCCGCCGAGGTATGCCGCCCGGGAAAGCCGGAAGAAACGCAAAATTTTTCCGGCCAGAAAATAATACCACAGCATATAGAAGCAAAAACAGACCTGTGTCGCTTCCGCCGCCAGCTGCATATTGGCACCGGCGCCCATTGCAGGCAATTCCGCGTTCAACATTCCGGTTTCCAGAACCGTCGCCAGCCGCATTTCTCCCGCTGCCAGCAGAAAATGCAAAATCGGGTGGTAGGTCGAATAGCTCGGGCGGGTCAATAGCGGATTTTCCTGCCAGAACAGAAAGTTGTTTTCCAAAATATATTCGATATAGTTAAAACACGATGCAAAGTCGTATTGTACGTCGGTATGTCCGGTATTGGTGATGAATGAGAGGTTGAAATACGCTGCCGTCAAAATAATCAGCCGTCCGTATTCGGTTGCCTTCTCATTGCCTGAGTTGCCGTTTTTTGCCTCATTGTTAGGCATCCCGTCGTTGCCGTAAAGTCGTTTCAGCAGTCCGCCCGCTGCGAGAAAAGCCGCAAATATCCAGACGCTCCATATTTGCGCCGGAAGAGCAAACGCGCCTGCCGCGGCAATACCGGCGCACAGTCCCCAGGCCGCTGTCCTTTTTCCATTAAGCCCGAGCGGGTTTAACGCCATGGTCAGCCCGAGCGCCAGCCATAAGTTCAGCTTAGACGCGCTAAATCCGTATATGCCGGCTGTCAGCGTGGCCGTGAAAAACAGCGCCGCCGCCCCCAAAAAACTCAAAACCGGAAATTTCAGCATTTGTCTCTCTCCGAAAAACGGCCTTTCGCAGTAACGCGTCTCAACCAGAAAGTTGAGAGTTGCTCCAAAGCCGGAAATCATTTAAAATCAGATAACAGCCTTTTAAACCTCAAGTCAAGTCTGAAGATAAAACACACACACGCCGCTTTGATTTTTGTTTTACAGGGATTTATGCTGTTTGCCTGCCATGTGCATGCTGATTTTTTCTCGCCGCGGGCGCGCTAAAAAAATCTTGCTAAGCCCCGAAAAGTATGCTAAAGTATATTAAATTATGTAAAAAAAAAGCCTGAAAGAGGTCTGCTATGGGGATAAAGGATATTTTGCAAGAGCAGGACAAAGAAGCCGCCGATGCCGTTATGGATACCGGGCACTACCGGCGCGAAGCCGGCGTCCGCCATATCAAAGACATTGTTAAAAATCCGCTGAACCGCCTGCGGATAGAATTTTCCGAAAAATTCCTCGGCGCCAAAAGTAAAGAAGATATAAGCGAAGAATATGTCCGTGATTTGCAGAACCGGCTGGAGCCGATGTTTCAGGACAGTGAGGATAAGAAAGCCGTATTCGCGTCCCATCGCGAGAATTTTGAGCATTTTCTGCAAACCGGCGACCTTAAAACGCCGTTGAACCTGAAAGACGAAGAATCGCAGTTTTTCTGGGGAACGGCTTTGGCGTTATATGCCGCCCGTCCTGAAATGCAGGAAAAGTGGGACCGGCGCAATCAGGCAGACCGTATTTCGCACAGTACAATCTGGCGTCGCATCGCTTCGTCGTCATATATGCAGCAGGAACTGCAGCGCCATGCACATATTGTCGAAAGCGCGGTGGAAAATCAGGATACCAGGCTGGTATGGAGCGAAAACGGCTACCCGAATATCAGCTATTGTTTTGTTCCCGAACAAAATCTTATCATTGATGATATGTTATGGACGCTTGTTGCCGGCGTTGATGCGGCCGCAACGGCTATGAATCACGAAATAGCCCATTCCAAAGGGACGCAGTTTACCAATTCTCCGCGGATGGAGGAAATTCAAAAACAGCAGGAAGCTTTGGTTAAGGAAATGGAAGAAGCCGCGGCGCGCAACGATATGCCGGCATGGAAGGCCTCGGCAAAAAAGGCGGCGCGCCTGAAAGCCGAGTATACTTACCGTTTTTACTTTTTTGACGAACTGGAAAATATGTATGCCAACCGTTATGCGGTCAATTTCGGCGGCGATTTTGACCGGGCGCATTTAAACGAGCTTGAGGCGGATATCAATGTCGGCCGTAAATATGTGGCACCGTTGAAAATGGAAGATGCCGAAAAGGAAATGGCCGCCAGCGCCGAAAAACGCATTGCTCACGTCAAGGCCATTGCCCGCAACAGTTTTTTTGCCAATAACGGTCTGATAGAAAACCACAAAATGGAAGATTGGCACAGTCTGAACCTGTATCCGGAACTTTTGAGCGGCATAGATGCCGACGGCCGCAAAATGGGAGCCGCCGAATGTTTTGAACGCATCCGCGAAATCTGCGATAAGTTTGAAACCTCTCAGCCGAACAAAGGGTTGAAAATCCTGAATGAAACGATTTATAACAAACGGATGACGGCAATGAGCCGCCGCCGTGTCGCCATGACGGATGAGTTTTTTGACCTGTTTGTCGCTCCGCACATGGAAGATATATATAAAGCGGCGGAGAAACAGCTGGAAGATCAGGTCAGCCGGATGCAGAATCAGCAGCAGTCCGGTCAGAATGGTTCGTCTTCTCAGCAGGGAGAACAGGGTGAAGGGCAAGGCACCTCAAACCGGCAGCAAGGCAGTGCTCAAAACCAGCAACAGGAGAACTCGGGGCAACAACAGAACAGTTCCTCCGCACAGCCGAACCAGTCTCAGGGCGGACAGGAACAAGGGCAGCCTCAGCAGTCGCAAAGCGGGCAGGGGCAGTCTCAGTCAGGGCAGGGTGCCGGTAGCGGAATGCCCGGTATGCCGCCTTTGCCGACTCCGCCGATGGGAAACCAAAATCAGCAAGGCAGGGGTTCCGGCAATGAAACAGGACAGCAGCAAAGCAACACCGGTCAGCAGCAGTCAGATAACGGCCAGTCCGGCTCTCCGCAGTCCTCCGGCAACTCCAATCAATCGCAGCAGCACGGTAACTCCGGCAGTCGGTCTGCCGATAGCCAATCCGACGCTCAGCACTCTTCCGACAACACGCAGCAGGGTTCCTCCGGTGCTCGGCAATCCTCGTCCGGCTCTCCGCAGTCCTCCGGCAACTCCGGCCAATCGCAGCAGCACGGTAACTCCGGCTTTCCCGATACCGGTCAGTTCCGCCTGCCGAATACCGACATTTATCAGCCGCGCCTCAGCGACGGGCAGATAAAAGAGTTGCTGGAAAAGGCAGAGAGCATCCGCGAATTGAAAAGGCAGGCCGGCGAAAACGGCATGAAGGCCAATGATTTGCCCAATCGCGGCGACAGTGCTGATAGTCGCGGTGCGCCGCAGGAAAGCGGTGCGTCAGACAGTCAGCAACACGGGCGCAGTGAAAACAGCCTGGAGGATTATCTGCCGCAAAACGATATGCCGAGCCTGATTTCGATTGATGATATGGTCAAGCTCAGCGAAGACAATATGCAGGCTGCACGCTTTTACCGCGAAGGCAATTGGGACGAATATCAGAAATATATCGCGCAGTATTCCAACGAAATAGCCCAGGCGAAAAAGCTTATCGGCGAAATCATCAAACAAAACAAGTTTGACAGCGTCCGCCGCGGCCACGAACGGACCAAGGAAAAAATGACCCAAATTCCGGTTCAGGGCGGTCGCACCATAGATTTGCAGCGCCACGTCGCCCTCCAGCAGAAGCTTCGCCGCGGCGACCCGAACATCGGCAAAAAGGATTTGGAGCGTTTCCGCACCCGTTATAAATACTCTGAAGACGAGAAAATCAAAGAAGTACAGCTTCCGCAGTCTAATTTCGGAATCCTCATTGACGGTTCCGGTTCCATGACCGGCAGGCCGTTTGACAACGCTTTGGCCATCTCCTGCATTTTGTATGAAGCCGCGCGCAGTTTTAAGGAAATCAACGTCTATATTTATATGATGGGCGAGCCTTACCCGCTGACTGTAGCGCTCCCAGACGACAAAACCAAAGAGATTGCGAAACGTCTGGAAAGCGTTCGCCGGGGGCAGGGCGGCTGCAACGACTTTTTGATTCCGGCGGTAAAGGAGTTTTTGAAGGATGTTTCCTCGGATATGGCAAAGCACCCTCATGTCAAGAGCGGCTTTACCCATATCTTTTCCGTAACTGACGGCGGCAACAACGACTACGGTTCGACCGATGTCAACGGCTGTCTGAAAACCATGCTGGAGAAAAACGAACAGCTGACGTTCGACAGTTTCTTTATGGATCAGGGGGAAAGCAATTATACCAAGCCGCTGGTCAGGGAAATGCAGGCTAAGGGCTGCGACCGGATAGATTATGTCGACGGCATCGTTTCCGGCGACCAGATACCCGGAAAAATTATGGAGATGTTGAAAAAAAGGATGAAACACAGTCAGATAAAAGAGCCGATGACCAACGGCGTTAAGGAAAAACTAATAATTGAAACCTTAAAATCCCTGAAAAGGCGCTGATATTTGGATTTAAGCCGCGGCAGCCGCGTTTCCGCTCTTGCCCGGCAGCAAAAAATATGTTAAAATAAAACAATGGGCAGCCATGATAATTAAAGGAGAAAAGTAATGGCGAAAATTTATAAGCATAAATTCGGTACCGAGGAATTTCCCGTTCCCATCGCCGACAAAATTACCGGAAAGATTACCTGGCTGGCATCGGAAGAGGACGCAATTTATATCCCGACCATGCGCGACGAACCGAAAGAAGCCGTCTACGGTCGCCTCATCCGCAATGTTGTAACCGACCCGACGATGATGAAAGATATGACCGAAATGCTGTTGCGCCTGGACAAGGGGCGTACCCCGGAGGAAAGCAAAAGCTACGGCTATACGACAATGGGAGCTCCCGGTAACGGTAAGACTTACCTGACCAAGGCCATCGGCGCTTTGGTTCACCCGAAAGGCGCGCTGGTTGTCGACTGCAACAATATAGATAATCCCGACGAACTGTACAAGGTAACGACGTTCAGCGTTGACGAAACCCGCAAACAGCGCAAGATTGACGCCCGCGTCAAAATGGGCAATATGGACCCGGAACAGGCATTGTCCCAAAATGCCGTCGCTTACATGAAAAAGATGTTCGGAAATGATGTCGTAACGCAGGAAACCCGCGACGGAAAGCGCATCACGGCGATTGACTGGAACGCGGTCAAAGGCGATTCGGCTTTTGTTGAAGGCGTGATAGACAAAGTGATGGAAATGGAAAACATTCCGTATGAAAAAGACCATAGCTCTTTAGGTTTTGTCGTTTCCAACGGACCGTTGCTGCGGGCGCTCGTCGATCCGGATTCCCCTGACTACGGCCGCATGGTCATCCGCGATGAGTCAAACCGCGGCCCTGTGGTTGACGCCTGGCTCAAAATTGAGGCCTTTTTCTCTGAACCCGGCGCCGATGAACTGAAACTCAAGGGAGAAGACGACAAGGAGTTTACGATTAAGCGGTCGGATATTCCCGAAACCTTTATGTTTCTCGGTACCGCCAATCAGGCGACCGAGGATATGGGCTCAAGCGCCAAAGAACTGACCAAGCCGATGATTTCCCGTCAGGGTATGGGGATTGACATCCGTCAGATTGCCGACGCGGAAAAGGCCGACTACCTGTCGCGTACCTTAAAGCACCTGACCGGCGTGCCGGCATACCACGTTTATATGATGGATCCGGAAACGTTTGACCGCAATCCCGAACAGCTTGCCGAAACGCTGATGTATTTCCGCACTGTCGGGCTGACGCCGGAAGAAAAGAAAAAGATTCCGCAGGAAGAATTGTTTAATATCCGGCATATAGACCGCACAATTAAAGTTGCGACGCAATACGGAGCCCTGCTTTCCGAAGCCGAAAACATCATCACCAAAGCCGCCAAGGACGAAACGCTGCCCGAACGCTATACCTCGTATCTGGAAAATCAGGCAGTCGTTGACCTGCGTTATGTGTTCAAGCTTTATCAGCACGCCAAGATTGACCAGCCGCGCGGCAAGTCGTCCGGCGCCGGGATTTTCTCCAAGCTCGGCCGCGCCGTCAAGCCGCAGACGCAGGAAGAGGTGGCGTGGGAGCTGAACAAGCGTATTGCCCGCCGAGAAAAGGAACAGCTTCTGGTGCGCGGCACAAGGCTTGAAAACGAAGTCGCCGTCAAATTAAAGGATATGATAATCCCTGACAGCATCAACAGCCTGTTGCGTGATTCGGAAGACCGCAAAGCGGATTATGAAAAGATTGAGGGGTTGTGGAAGTCTTTGCAGCAGACGGCCAAAGGGCTGAATTTTGAATTTGCCGGCTATGTCGGCGAAGATTCCGTTGCCAAGACTTACAATGCCCGCCCCGAAGACCTGCCGAGTGTTGCCCTTGACGAGATTAAGGAAGTGCTGATAGCGTCCATCTGCGAAGAGTACAAGGACGAATTGCAGGGGCAGAAACTGTCCGCCGAAGATGTGTTTGACGACAATACGCTGCTGGAAGCGACGCAGATGCTGGCCAGGGAAAACGAGGGGCAGAGCATTTTCGTCCCGAACTATGATTTGGAAACCACGGCCGAAAAGCCTTTGAAACAGGTGTATATGGCTCCGGTTCACGGCGAGGGTGCGAGGATTGACCGCGAGAGCCTGATTAATGCCAACCAGTTTGCCGACAGCTTTATCATCAAGAGTATGCGCAGCCACAATATCAAAAAATATGCCAAAGAGGCGCCGCATCTGGATGTTGATGCGTATCTGGAAGAGCTGGCGCAATACGGCGAGGACTGCGTAAACAACGGAAAAATGAGCTGCGAAATTGCCTCTGACAAAAACGACGCCTTTTTCACCACCGTTGTCTTTGTCAATGACCGCGAGAACCAAAAGACCGGAGTCGCCGGAATAGTCTATAACAAAGCCAATCAGAATACGTTAATTCTGGCCGACTTTGACGTCAGCGACGACGATAAGGCCAAATTGAGCAAAAGCGGCGTCTTTTACGTCAACCTGAACGAGGTCAACAAGACCGGCGAATATGAAATTATCGGCAATTACCTGAGCAAACAGACGATGATGCACGAAGGGGTTACCAATGCGCATGTCGTATCGTCGCTGATGCTGCGCATTGACACAGAGATGGGAATGGGCAGCAGCGGGGATGAAAATGCCGTGGAATTTTGCTATTTTCTGCAAAATATGGGCGAAAACGAAAAGCAGAACATTGATGCTTTGCAGTTGACGAACGTCGAATACGAAAAAGGCCTGCCGGTAAAAGCGGCATTGAACAAAAAACTGAATGGGAGATAAGCATTATGGAAAAGCGTTATGACAAAGGGCAGATAGAAACCGTCGTGCTGCAGGCTGTATTGGCCCGCCCGTATAAGGAATTCGGCGGCTGCCGGATATATCCGCTTCATGCCGAGGGGGAAGAGGCCGTCGTCAAAAATCTTGCGGGCAGCCGTGAGGTAACGACGCTTGCCGAGCTGGAAGATGCTGTCAATGCGCCGGAAGTGGCAAACGTCTTTATCGGCCGTTTTGCTGCCGTTACGTCCAAAGGGATGAAAAACGTCTTGTCCCGAACGTCGCTGGCAAAAGATATTTTCTGCGCGTTTGAAATCAGGGAATAAGAAAAACGGGGGTGGCGATGAAACTGGAAATAACCAATCCGCAAAGCCCTCTGCACTGCAGCGTCATGCTGCAGGAGCGCCGCAAGTCCGGCGTTCCGTTGACGCCGGATTTCTGCCGCGAAATTCTGACGTCGTCCGCTAACCAGAGCGTTGCCGGAAAACTGCTGGATATGATAGAGAACCGTTTATCTGCCACGCCGCAGGAGATAGACGCATACCTGCCTTATGTTGAAGCGATGGTTTCCCGGACGGTCGCCACGCCGAAAATTATCGAAAAAGCAGCCAACCTTGTCAATGAATTTTTCCCGTATGACAATTATACTGCCGAAGAATACGCTTTTGCCTGTCGCTTTGCGGCATTGAAAAAGCACACTGCAAATTCGGCATGCATTGCGCAGAAACTGTTGAAACGCGTTAAAAACGGCGTCCGCGGCGATGCCGGGACGGTATATAACCCCGAAAATCCCCGTTTTAATCTTGATGCCGGCATTTACTCGGCATATCCTGAAAGGCTGGCTCCCGATATGGTGCGAATGCTGCGCGGCTTTTGCCGGAGCGGCAGTATCCGTCCCGATACACTTTCCGACTCCGGTATCCAATCCGACACACCCTTCAACCCCGGCTCCGGTATCCAATCCGACACACCCTCCAATCCCGGCCTCGGTATCCGTCCCGATACACCTTCCGACCCCGGTATCCGTCCCGGCCTTTATGATGACGCACCGTCTGCTGCCGATATCTTTCTGATGGGGGAAATGGGCGATTTGCTTGCTCCTTGTGCTGCGGGGCTGCTGCAATCCAATCCCGGCGACATATTTGATGTTGTAGCCTGGCTCGGCATGGCGGCGGCGGAATTGTCTTCTCCGGCGCAAAAAGATGCCTGTGCCGGCTGCCAGAAGCGCATTTTGTACGCGCTCCGCAATGTGCGGGAAATGCCGCCCGAAATGCTGCATGGCGAAAAGGCGTTGTTCCCGCTGCTGCTTGATGCAGTCGGTGTCCGTCCGGCAGACAGGGAATTTCCCGCTTTAGCGCGCCAGGGAAAAGAAATTTATGCCGGGTTCTTGCCTCTGATGTGCCGGTTTCATTTTGTCGAGGCTTTTCTCCCTCGGCTTTTGGAACAGAGGGTTAACGTGAGGGCATGCCTGCAGGAGGAAAAATATCAGGGAACGCCGGAACTGCTGAATGTCAGCTTGCCGGAGCTTGCTTCCCGTGCCGGAAGCGTTGACGAAGCCGCATGGCTGCTGCATGAATGTTTTGCTTTTCGGGTCTGCCGCAATACCGTAACGCAGTGGCTGCGTTATCCGGAAACCTCCGGAGCCCGCCTCTATGAAGACTATCTGATTGCGCAAAAGGAAGGGAACGCGACTGTCAGCGAGCTTGCTGCCGCCGTCAACCGCGGCGCATTGTCCAACTTTCGCCTGATTGCCCTCGCCAATCGCGAGCCTTTTGTAAACAAGCCGCGGACAGATTTGCGCGATAACGGGCTTAAAGCGCTGTTGAACGTTTATTGCGAAGCTTACGCCCGCAAAGCGGAACCCCCGGAAGACGTTTACAAGTCGATTTATAATGTGCGTTTCGGCAAAAGCGGACGGCTGGAGCAGGATCCGCGCAAACCGCTGGAACTCTTCCGTCTGGCTGTCGCGGAACTGGGATATAAGCGCCAGCCGCCTGAATTGGCCAAACTGACGCGCCCAGGCTGCGGATATAACCGTCTGCTGCTGAAAAAGCCGTTTACGCGCTGACCTCGCAGTCTCAGCTCCCGCAGAAGCTCCGGTGTTGTGTCGTCCCGTCCCAGGCTTATATGAAACAAACGCCGGCCTTGCCGCACGTTATCAGGACAGGGAAGACAATTGAAAAAGGAAAGGAACCCCAATGTTGCATCCGATATTGGTTACCGCAGAAAAAAGCCCGCTGCTGACGGCGGCGGAAGTGATGAAACATCGCAACGAAAAGCGTCCGTTGACGCCGGATTTTTGCCGCGGCATATTGGCGTCGTCCGGCAATCCGGGCGTTGCTGCAAAATTGTTGCAGCGGATAGAAATGCACCTTGCCGATTATCCTGAAGAAACATCGGCATATGTGCCGGTACTTGGCGCATTATGGTTTCGCTCCCGCCATCATGCCCGAAATATGGAGGTGGTGGCGCGCATCTCCCTGAACGGTATTTCAGCCTCTCTGGCTGCGGCAGCTCCTGTGCTTTCCGCTCCGGCATCGCCGCAAGACCAAAACGCATCCGCTGCGGTTTCGATATTTCCTGCTTCGGCATCTTCTCAAAATATGACGGCATCTTCTCAAAATACGACGCCATCTTCTCAAAATACGACGGTCTCTCCTCAAAATACGCCTGCTTCTGTTTTCAAAGCCGCCGCTATGGTTCAGGGAACGGAAGCGGAAAGCGAATTGGCCGCGCTGCTGATGATGTCGGAAAATCTTTCTCCGGAGCAAATGGCGGAAGTGGAAAAACTGGCGCGCAGGCTTCCGCCTTTACCCGTTTTGACGCGGAAAAAGCTGGAAGAAACCGTTTTTTTGACCAAGTTGGCAGAAGACGGCTGTCATGATGTAAAAACGGAAGTGGCAGCCAGAACCGAAGGCAATCCGGACCTGACATTCCGGGCGCAGCAGATTCTCGCCCGGCAGGGTAAACTGCAATATGATGAAAACTGCAGCGATGCCTGGAACTTCTGCGCTATGGGGTTTCTGAATATGGGCGAGCTTGGAGACTATCCGGCTTCGGAAATGTATAACCGCCTGATGCAACAGCCGGATTGTGAGATGCAGGATTATCCTTTGTCCGTTTTGGCAGGAATTGGGCATATCCGCTGTTCCGAAGGATTTGCCTCGGAACAGCGCCTTCGGGTTTTGCACCTGGTTGGGTTGTTGGAGCAGGGGAATAAGCCGGTGCGTTGGCTGCAGTATCCGGATTTGTGTTATAAGGCTGTGTCAGGATTATCGGTATCTCTGGCAACCGGCGGAGTTTGTCGTTCGGGAATGCAGGACGAAGGCATAGCCAAAGAATTTTCCACCGTTTTTTCCCGCCTGCTGCATATCTACAGCTGCGATACGGAAACCGGCGTAATTCCCCGCACGGAAACAGATGCCGAAATTCCCAGTGTATCCAAGTGTCTTGGGCTTTTGCTTGAAGCTCAGTGCGGCCGCAGGGAGAAAGATACGGATTTTGTCGCGGATATCGCCGTAAACTATTGGCTGTTACGGCAAAGCGACCTGCTGGCATTAACTTTCGATTACGCCGCCTCCCGGAACGTTCTGGATAAAATAGTTGATGAAAAATCGGGGTTGAACGTCTATCAGCTGCAAAAACCGCCGGCAGAATATCTTTCTCAGATAAAGTCGTCTCGGAAAATGTATGATTTTCTGAAAGGCTTTCGCGTCCATGCCGATGAAGAGCAGACGATTGATGATTTTCCCGAGTTGGCATTAAACAATATTGCCGCTCATGATTTTTTCCGCAAGGGAGAAAATCCGGAAATTTCAACCCGCCGGCTGCTTATCGCTGCCGATGCTAATTTTGAAATAGCCCGTCGGCTGTTTGAAGAAGAAGGAACCCTCGACCATTCAAAGAAAATAAAAGAATTGATGTTGGAAACGGTTCATGGGCTGGTGCGCAATTTCGAAATCGCCCGGCAATTGGCGTACAAAGGCGCCGATGATATTTATGAGCGGCTTGCCGCTTTTTGCGCTGACGAAAAATACCAATATGCAAAAGAAGGGTATAACAGCCACTATGTTGCAGCCGTATTGATAAACCACCGTGTCAGCGAGAACAGTCCTTTGCAGGATTTGAGTTTTGCCAAACCGCAGAAAGCTGCCGGAATTTTAGCCAAAATTCGTGCCGCACAGCTTCAGCATACCGTTGCTCCTTTCGCTGATGCCGCTGCCGTTTCGGCTTCATCTTCAGCCATTGCCTCCAATTCAGCAGTTTCCCGGAGAGGGCATAATGCCGGAGCCGGTGTTTGTTCCCCGAAGCCCGAACCGGGCGCAGAGCAAAAACAGGAACAGACAGGGAACCTGTTTTCCCGCATAAAAAATCAATTGTTGAAAAGACGGCAGCACGGCCGCTGGTAATATACCGCCGCTTTTTTTTCGTCGCCTTTATTTGCGGCACCTGCTTTTATCCATCGTCTTTATTTGCGGCTGCCGCTTTTATTCGCTTTCTTTATTTGTAGCCGCCGCCTTTATCCGCTTTCTTTATTTGTGGCTGCCGCTTTTTTTTACCACCTTTATTTGCAGTTTTTTGTCGTACTGCATTTTACAAAATTAATTTCTGCCCGATAGCTTTTTGTTTAAGAGCGTCGAAATATTATTGAAATAATGCTGCGTAATAGTGGGGATGGAAACCGGCTCAAGTTTCTGCCGCAGTTCGGCGCGTTTTTCCAGTTCGCGCCTGATTCTGGTATCGGCTTCGTCGTCAATCCAGGCCGTAACGTCAACATACCATCCGCCTTTGCCGAACCGGGCACGGCGCCTGTCGCGTAAAACGTTGGAAAACGTATTCTCGTTGCCCCAGTGATTGTTATTGAAAGCGCAATAGGTATAGGCGTCCTGCGATGCCGTATTCATCGACGGGAAAAAGCCGTTATAATGCTGGTTGCCCGCGGCGTTTCTTCTGAAACCGCTTTGCAGGATAGAATTGGGATGGTTACGCATATGGTCCTTGATGTCGCGTTCCAGATTTTCCGAATAGATAATGCGGTTGGAGTATTTTTTGTATATATCCCGCATACCGGTTGTACTGTGAGCGCTGATTTTGCATTTTTCAATAATGCTGCCGACGGCTTCGCCGACAAAGCTTTCGGGATTTTCCTTTTTGAAGATTTCGTATGCCTGGCAGAAGCTGGCCATACTCATTCCCGCGCAGTAAAGCCCGCGGTCGATTTTACCGTAAATTCCCTGCCGGGCAAGGGCTTTGTTTGCAGCGTCAAAAGCTTGGCGCTTTTCTCCGTAAGAAAGCCTGATAACATTGTTGTAACTGCATTGCGCATAAATTTTGCAAAACGTTTCCATATCCTTTTGTTTTTGGGCTTCCATGATTTCTTTTTCGTTATCGGCATTGGTGGTTTCATGGGATATTTCCGTCAGAAAAGGGTTATCCGCAAACAGATTGAAATCTTCATTGTCCAGCATAGGAATGCCGGTCTGTCCGTCTAAATCAAGCGTCGGCTCATAAGCGAAACTCGAGTTGATAACCGCCTGTCGGGCAATTTCTTCGGCATTTGCTGCGTCATAAGGAACCGGCATATTGAACTGGCTTTGCTGGATGGCAGCATACAGGTTGTTTTCCTGCGTCTGGTCAGATGCCGTTGCGTTAATTGCCGCAATCATTTCGTGCCAGTCATCGGTATTGACGTCCCGGCCGAGGCTCAGATTTTCCAGAGCCTGTCTCTGGCTGTCTGGCAGCGTTTTCCCGTTCAAATCATAAAAATCGGTTATCGTGGAGGCGATTGCGGCAACGGAACCGCCTTTGTCCTGGTTTTTCATCAGGGCATAATACAGATAGGCGCCCATACTGCGGTTTTGGATATAGGCAATGCCGTATTTGTCGAATATCTCGGTTTTGGCGATGATGCGCGCTTCGTCAAACGAAAGGCTGCCGTAGCTGCCGACGTGGTAAAAATTGGCCGTGGCTTTTTGGTTGCGCATAAACTTGGCATACAGTTCTCTGCTGACGCCGTATTTTCCGCCGCTTCCGTATGTTTCGTTGCTTTTGCTGAAACAGAGGTTGAAAAAGTCAATATTCGGGACGTTGTGCAGTTTGTCGTTTTGAATGAGCGGTACGGGGACTACATAGTCCGCTTCGTTAATAGGCTGCTCCGGCGGGTTCATAAACGCGCTCCAGCTCAGGTCCGGCTCGGCTATGGAAAAATCCTGTGCCTGAAGGCCGAAGGCTTCGTTGACGCTGGCATAATAGGTCGCCGCCTTGTTCAGAACTTCCTGCGGCAGGGTAAACGTGTCGGTAGTCATGGAAATTTTGCTGAAATCAAAAGCAGGGCCGGCATTTTGCATGCCTTTGAAGCCGAGATAGCCCATTCCGGCCAGCGGAATGCTGATAGCTGCATACTTCAGGGTCTTTTTGCTTTTTTCACGGACTTTCTGCTTAAATTCAATAATTTTAGCTTTCTTTTCCTGGCGTTTTTGTGTTTTATAATTTTCGACATTCAGCGTAATTGTCCTGATTTTTTGCTGTGTGCCGAGCTCTAACCCTTCTGCCGTCTTGACCGGCTGCATCTTTACCGTCTGTTTCGGTGCTTGTTGCTCTTTCTGTTTTGGCGCAAAAAGCTTCCGCGCTTTTTCTGCCGTCATTTTGACGGGAGCAGACGCACTGTGGTAAACGGCGGCAATGGTTTCGATAATCGCCTGCTTTGTTCTTCCTGCCCGGGATTTTAAGCGTCCCAGCCATGAGCGGAACCGCGCCTTCCGCAGAGCCTTCTGCTGTTGTTTCAGTTCTTTGCGGTGCTGCTTTTCGGCCTCTTTGCGCTTTTTCTCGCTTTCCTTGCGTTGTTTCTCGGCTTCCCGACGGGCCTGTTTCTGCTGTTTTGACTCTTGTACGCGCTGCTTGTCCGCCGGTTGCTGCGCATAGGCGTCACTTTGCCTTTCGCTGTTTCGGCTGGCGGAGTTTGTCGTTTGGCTTTGCCGGGAAGAAACCGATGTCTGCTCATAATGTTCCAAGAAATCTTTCAGGCTGCCTTTGTGGCGGGACAAAGCCATGCGAAAATCTTTTGCCGCCTGTCCGTGCAGGCCGAATGTGTCAAGCGTCCGTTCCAGATAAACGAAATTAGCTTTTTTATTGAGCGCTTTGGCATTTTGCTCTAAAAGGGAACGGCCGTTTTGGTTGTCTTTGTAGCGGGCAAATTCGGCAAGCAGTTTGGCTGCTTTTTTTTCTCCTGCCGCAGCAGCATTCTCCGGCTGCACTGCCGCCGTTCTGTCAGAAACGGGAGTTCTGTCAGAAACGGGAGTTCTGCCGGCAGCAATCGTCTTGTCAGTACTGGCGGCATTTCGGGTTGTCGCTGCTGCCGTATTTTCGGCTGCAACTGCCTGTAATTCTGCCTGCAATTCGGCAAAGCGTATTCTGCCGGCCTCGTCGCGCGCAGCCTGAAGCATTAGCGTTCCATTGCTTGGGTGGAGAGGAGAAAAGGCTGCCATTGCCTCCGCTGCTGTTTTAACGGCATCATTGTCAAAGGCAAGCTGCAGAAATTCTTTTTGGTAGTCTGAATTTTTCAAAGCTTCGCCGATGTTGCCGGCGTCCTGAAGCTGGTTCGCAAGGTCTTGGGGAGAAATCGCAAACGCATAGGCCAACCGCTCAAACTTGTCCCGGTTGCGTTTATTGTGCAGGTCTTTGACGCTGAAATTGTATTCTTCCTCGATTTTGGCAAAGGCTGTTTCGGCCATTTTTTCCGCAAGCATCTGCCGGTGAACTTCTCCGGTCAGGACCATGCGGGCTTTGCCGAGCGCCATAAAGGCGGGAATATTGTCTTCTCTGGCAAACTGTTCCTGCAGGCTTTTCAGGCGGTCTTGGCGCTCATGCAGATAGTCTTTGACCCGTTCGTCGTAGTTGCGGGCGGCCTCAATATATTTGTCGGGATTTTTCCTGAAATCCTTTTCCTTGAGTGAAATTCCGAGAAAGCGGCATTTTTCCTGCAGCTCTTCAAAATATTCTTTGTCCAATCCGTCGTTTCCTTTGCTAAAGCTTGGCATCCAAAACCTCAATTCAGTTTTTTAAATCAAAGTATAAGACCTTTATACCATGTTATAAACAAAAAATCAACATTATTTGTGCGCATTTTGGCAATTTTTTTGAAAGCCGGTTAAAAAGCGATATGCAGGCAAAAAAAATCCCCGGAGCACGCATGTTGCAATGCAGTGTCCGGGGATTAAAAAAAGCTACTTGCTGCCTGACTTATACGTCCTGACCGTTCCGTCGGGAGCCGTAAGCGTCAGGGTGTAGCGGTCTTGGGAATAGCTGCCTTTGTAGCCGTTGACCGTAGAGGAATAACGCTTGTTGACAATATTCTTCCAGCCCAGGATTTTGCAGGTAAGGACATCGACGCCGGCAATCAGCGAGTTGTCTTCCGCATACCATTCAATTCCGCCGTCAGCGGCGTCAACTGCGCGGGCAAGCCTGAATGCGGCTCCGGCACGTTGCTGTGCTGCGGAATTAAAGCCGGTATAGCCGCTCTGCACATAGGTCATTTCCTGAGGAAATGCTTCTTCATAAGCGCAGACGCCGAAACTGTACCCTTCTTCAAAACGGATGACGACGGCTTTTTTGGTGATGTTGCCTTTGTGGCTTAATCCGTCGACGTCAAGCACGGCGGTAACCGCAAAGTCAAAAATTTTGCCGTGTCCGGGAACCGGGTCGGGGTTGGGATCCGGCTCTGGGTCAGGATCAGGGTTCGGATCGGGCGAGCCGCCTTTTTTGACCAGCAGAGTAACGACGGAAGCGCCGAAACTCTTTCCAAGCAGGGAAACTGTCGCCTCCGTGGTGTTTTTGGCAGAATTTTCGCCGTTCGGGATTAGGCTGTGCGTTTCATTGAAAACCGCAGTCAGGTCAAACCCGAAAGTCTGCCCGTCGAGGGCGTACCCTGCTTCATAGGCGGGATAACTGAAAACATCGCTGAAAGCGTCAGAACCGTTGCTGAAACTTATCGTCTGCGTAACCGTTCCTTTTTTGAGAGTCCAGCCGTTGCCGCTGATGTCGTCCTTTCGGCTTGTCTGCATCTCGGCAGAAGCCTTAAAGTCAAAGTTTGCAACCTCCAGCGTTCTGTCTTCTTTGCCCTCAAATGCAAAAGAAAGTGCCGGCGATTGGAATTTTTGGCGTTTTGTACCCGACAGGCTCCATGTTTCGGTCTTTTCAACATAGAGCGTAAAGGAAGAAGCGCTGTTCCATTCCCATCCTTTGCCGTATTCGGTGCGAAGGAGTTCATCTGCCGCATCAGTGCTTTTTTTGACATAAGCGGCGGTCAGCTTTTCCGTGCCTGTGTCCTCCTGTCCGTAAACGCTCCAGACGGCATTAAAATCCGCCTCGGCCCTGAAACATCCGTCCGAACCCGGAATTTCCTCCGCTCGGGAGCTGAGAAAAACGGGCGCGTCGATTTTCATATAGGGCAGGGCGGTTTTGCCTGTGCCGGAAAAATCCGAACCGGAGGCAAGAGCATAGCTTTCGTATTCAATCTCTGCCGAAATCGTCTGGCCGTCTTTAAAAGAAAACAGCCTTTCGATGTGGTGGCGCTGCGGAAGCGTGCCGGAAACGGAAGAATCGCCTGTTTCGTTCTCCAAAGCCGGCACCGGACTGTCTGTCTTGTTAAACAGGATAGTGTCTTTCGCCGGCCAGAGTTTAAGCCGTGCCTGCGGCGTCAGCGTATGCCTTGTACCACCGGAACTGTAAACTAATTGCTGTGCGCAGGTCATAAACACCGTGTCTTCAGCCACAGCGGTTTTCCACTCGTAGTCATAAGAAATCAGCATGATGTCATCATCTTCCATGCTGAAAATTGCCTTTTCGGCACCGTCGCACCCCGCAAACATCAGCACCGCCAGAACCAAAGCCGCGGCAGCCGGTATTCCGTACCCGAAAGCCGGCAGAAGCCGTAACGTCTGCAAAAAACGGAAAGCCCGCAAAAAGCGGAACGTCTGCAGAAAAAAACTTTTCTTTTTCATAAAAAAAATTATTAAACGTTAAACATATATACAAAAAAATAAAGTCTTATCTGCTTAAAATTTCATAAAGGCGTGTCCGCGTCTGCAAAACCTGTACCGAAACAATGCTTCGCCGTCGTCGCAAAAAACGGCTTCAGGCGCCATTGCCGTTTTGACTCAGGATGTTGCCTGCCGTCTTGCACCGTTCTTGTTGCAAATGCAGTTATTACCAAAAATATACTTCATAATATATCAAAGCAATAATATTGTATTGGCATAATAAGACTTTTAACGCCGCTATCATAAACGGAAAAAAATAAATATTCAAGCAAATTTTGTCCTTTTTGTTGTTTTGTCTAATTTGAGCTTGACAGTTTTTATCGGGCGCGTTATCATAAAGCCCTAACCAAAATTTTTTAGATATGGATCATAAAGAAAGTCGGGAGTTGCTTTTGCATGCAGAAGCCCTCTCTTATGAAAATGCCTGCCAGATTCTGGATTTGTGGCAGCAGTCGCCCAGAACATATTGCGATTTTCTGCGTAACAGCGGAACCTTCGTCTTTCTGGAATCTTATGTCGGCCAGAACGAAGAAACGGAACTTCACTCGTTTGTTCAAACCAGGCGTCGGGTTCCGTCCCCGGCTGTTGCCGAAAAGTTTTTCCGGCTTGGATATGACGATCTGAACGTCCGTTTTATGGAAATAGTCAACGCTATAGTGTTTAAGCAGGAAACTGATTTGGACATCTGCGCCTGGCCGTACGTCAACAAGTTGTGCGTCCGGCACTTCAGCCGCGAATTTATCCTCAATATGTTTCTGGATATGCATTATGTCTTTGACTTTGCCAATGACGAAACCGGGGAGGTCTTTGACATCATGTACAAAAGGCTGAACGGTTCTGCTCAGGAGCGGGAACTGCTGGCCGTCAACAGTTTTAACATCGGCGGTTGGGCTTTTTCCGGACGCAACAGCAGCGAAGAAACCATTGTCAGGCTGTATCTGACGGCGCAGCACGCTTTGCATTGCGGTATCGGCGAAGAAGCCAGCTGCCGCAAACTGTTTTTGCAGTATCTCTTTGATATCCAGCACGGGATACGGCTTTTCCGGCAGGGAAAGCTGAAAGAGCAGGGCATTGTGCTTAACTGAAGCTTTTGCCGCGGGGCTTCCTCCGGTAGGGTTTTAGGCAAATCAATCGGGGCTTGTCCCCGATTTTTTTATGCGGCGTTGCACATTCGGCTTCATCGCCGTATGTTTTCATTTTTAACGGAACTCTCGATTCTGCACATTCTTCATTTGTGCCGGAACTTTCTGAGTTCTGCACGTTCTTCATTTGTGCCGGAACTCTCAGCTCTGCACATTTTTCGTCTGTGTCGGCGCTCTAAGGCCAAGCCTGTTCTCGTCTGTGCCTGCATTCTTGTCCCGTGCATTCTTCATCTGTGGTCGTATGTGTTTGGGCGAACGAATTGTGCGTGGAAAAGACATTCCCGTTGACAAATTGCCGCGGTTTGTTAAACTGACACCGTTTTATCATTAGGGAGAAAAAGCATCATGTCCGCCTTATCAGACGAGTTCAAAGTAAAAATCCAGTATTTTATGCCTAAGAAACTATTGTCCCGCGCCGTCGGCAAACTGGCTGCCGCCGAAATGGGGCAGGGGACGGCGTTTCTGATTGAGCGTTTTATCAGATACTATAATGTCGACATGAAAGATGCCAAAATACAGGACATTGCAAAATTCAAAAGCTTCAATGACTTTTTCACCCGCGAGCTGAAAAAAAATGCGCGTCCCGTCGTCAGCGATGAAAATGCACTGGCGGAACCGGCTGACGGCACGATAAGCGAACTGGGGGAAATTTACAAAGATGCCGTTTTGCAGGCCAAGGGACATTACTACAGCCTGGAGGCTCTGTTGGGCGGAAATCGGGAAGATGCCGCATATTTTGAAAACGGCAGTTTCGCCACCACCTATCTTTCTCCGCGCGATTATCACCGCGTACATATGCCGTTGGACGGCAAACTTGAAAAGATGCTGTTTATCCCCGGCGAACTGTTTTCGGTCAATCCGCTGACCGCGCGCAATGTGGACAATCTTTTTGCCCGTAACGAACGCGTCGTTTGTTTTTTCAATAACGAAAAAATCGGCCGTTTTGCCGTCGTTCTGGTCGGTGCGACAATCGTTGCCAGCATTGCGACAGTATTTACCGGTTTGGTTGCGCCGTCCGCCGGAAAGGAAGTTACCGTTTACAACTATGCCAAAGATAACATCGTTTTGGCCAAAGGTGCCGAACTTGGGCGTTTTCTGCTCGGCAGCACGGTGATATGTGTTTTCCCGAAAGGGAAGGTTAAGTTCGCCAAGGGGCTGGCAAGCGGCACCCCGGTTAAAATGGGTGAGTGCCTCGGCGAGATAAGGAAGTAACCCGGTTACCCCCTCCCGCCCTTTGTATAGGCGTCCGCTCGCTGTTTCCGGCAGTTGCCGCCCGTCAGAGGTGCCTTCTCCCATTATTTCCGGCAGTTGGCTTCCCCGGAATAGCCAATTTTTCCGCCGTTTCCGATAATCGCCGCCGGAATAGCCTATTCTCCCGCCGTTTCCGATAGCCCTCTCTCCGAAATTGCCGTCTTTTCCGCTATTTCCAATAGTCGGCAATCCATGTTGCCGGTCGCAGGTGCTTGTAGAGTTTCTTCCAGCCGCGCGGATATTTGTCGGACTTCGGGTTTGTCGACCAGACGCCGCGCAGGGCTTCGGCAATGCCGGGTTCGCCGTGAAACGCGACCATCTTGAGCCCTTTGATGTCCGGCAGCTTTGGCTCGGCGAAGTAGCGCAGCAGCGGGTGCGGCAGGCAGTGAAACCGGAAACTTTTGAACCAGTCATCCGGCCAGAAATTGATTTTTCCGTATTTTTGCATAATCATTGCAGACATATACTGTTGTGTTGCCGTGCCAAACGTGCGGATAACCTCTTCCGCGTGCCGTTCGTAATATTGTTTGATAAATCCGAGCGTGCCGACCACCCACGAATAACAGCTCGCCTGCGCAACCTGATTAGCCTTTTTGCCGCGGCGGTGCGCCCAGTCGTTAATCGCGTAAACTTCGTTGCCTTGCGGGTAGTCGAAAAGTTCGTCCAGATTGCCGACAATCAGCGAGTCGAGGTCAAAGAAAAACACCCGTTGTCCGTGCAAGCCTGCCAGATTGTCGTCGCACAGCCCCGAAGCCTTCCGGTGATTGCCGAAAACCAGCTCCGGCGCCACATTGAGCACCGGCAGCGGCCGGGAAATAATATCCTCGTTCAGTCCCTCCGACCGCTCGGTAAAACAGTAAAAGTTAACATCATAAGAGGTATTGCGTTTAATTGCCGCGCAGAGTTTGTTGACGTCTTCGGCACCGTAATAAGTTCCCCATTTGATGCAGATAACGTTAAAAGTTTTAGTCATATCAGTCCAGTCTCCGGAAAATGAAAGGTTATGTTAAAAAAATGTGTCCGCAGCTTATGCGCCGGTTTCTGCAGCCCCGGTTTCTGCCTGCAGCAGCGTCGGAAACGGATAATCCGCCGCGTTGAAGTTCCCGCCGAGCAGGGCGGCAACATACCCCGCAACCGCCGTTTCGTTAAACAGGACATGATAATGCCGCCAGCCGCGTTCTGCGGTTTTTGCCCGTTCCGCGGGAAATTTTCTGAATCTTTCGATTTGCTCAATCAGCTCTTCCGCTGAACTGAAAAATCCCGCTTCGTCTTCGCCGAACAGGTCGCCGAAACCGGTATGCCTGTCAATGTAAGTCAGGCAGCCGTTGCCCATTGCATGTGCCATTCTGTCGGAAGAATAGAGATAGTCGTGGTTGCTGAGCGAAAGGTTTAAAACGCCGGCCGCTTGTTTCAGGGTATCAAAATAAACGGTTCCGTTAAGCATCGGAGATGAAATCCGCGGGAATAAAAAGCGGTTTTCGGGTGCCCGCCGTTGCAAAAATTCGGCAATTTCCCTGCCATAGGCCATCTTTCCGCCAAATTCGCGCAGCTTGACCGGCGATGCGGCAAACAACAGGTCATACATTGGTGCCGGGTTGGCAAAGGTCTGTCCGTCTTCAATTCCCTTATCCACCGGATTGGGGATAAAGCCGACATTGTGCCGGATGGGGTCAAACTGCCGCAGCAGTTTCCTGTCGGCGGTCGTTATCAGCGAAAAGTCAACCGCATCAAGCTTGCTTTTGATGTTGCCGATGTTATGCTCGCCCCAGTCGGTGTACGGGTTGATGCAGTCGACATTCCATTGCAGGATTTTGACGCCCGGTACTTTGTCGCGGATTTTCAAAAGCGTTTCCGCCGTTATGATGTCGGCATGCCCGAGTATAATGGCGTCGGGACGGAAATCCAGGCAGTAATGGTAAAAATTGTCATTGGTTTTGCGCACGCTCCACGGCGTTTTGGTGCCGAACAGCGCAAGGGCACGCGCCGCTTCCCTGTCGTTATAGCAAACGGTCTGATGCCCGAGGCGGGTCAGCCCGTTGTTAAGCTTGTATGCCATGCCTGCCCAGAAACAGCCTCTGAGCCGCAAAGTCTTGAAATAGGCGCAATGGACGATTTTCATCGCTTTCATAATCCTGAAAAACTCCTCGTTTTCAAAAGGTTGATGTCAATAAAACGGTGCTGAAAAAATACGACCGTTTAAATTCATCACCTCAACCGAAGTTCAGCCGAAATAAATGTTGATATATTCAGATAGTTATTGCGCTCGCCATCAGGTGCGGATATGATAGAAAAAACGGTCGTATTTTATAATCAAAAGATGTAGAAAACATGAAAAAGCTGGCTCTGTCGTCGGAAATTTACCTTATCAAAGCTTCGGAATTAAAAAGGCTGCCCCTTGCCGCCGAGATAAACGGTAATATCTCAGGCACCCTTGCCGCAAGCGCCGCTCCGCAGGCTTTCTCCTCCGCAACAGCCGCTCCGCAGTTTTCCTCCCGCGAAATTACCGTCCTGCTTAATGCCGATGCCGCCGCGACATCAGGCGATAAAGAAGTTGTTCCGGCCGCTGACGTGCTGCTGTCGGGTGCTGAAACCGTTTCTGCTGCCGCGGACGGGGATTTTCTGCCGGTACGTTTTGCCTATCGCTCGTATCCGGCGTGGCAGGCGTTTTTCATCAATCTGATTAAGCCGGTAAAGCGGAAATTTTACTCGGTTTTTCCGTCAATCTATACGACAACGCTGGCCTGCCTGCTCGCCAACAATATTACCCGCGGCGAACGTAACGAGCAGAACGCCTACCAGTGGACCAACAAAAAATGGCAGATAAGCCGCGAAGAGGCGCATCGCCGTTACAGCGATTTGTATAATTCCATCAAGGCCAACGGTTACGATGCCAAAAGCCCGATGCTGGTTATGCTCAACCGCAAGTTCGGTGTCAAGGACCAGCTGCTGCAGGGGCATCATCGCATCGGCATCTGCAAAGCCCTTAACGTCAACGAAGTCAGCATATCGTTTTGGGCGGTGCCGCGTTCGTTCGGCTTTTTTAAATTGTTCACAAAAAGGAAAATATCATGAAGATTATGCTGGTGCGCGACCGTAACGTGCTCAACAACAACTGGCTTGCCTATTTTGCCAATTTGCTGCATGAACGCGGGCATGAGGTAGTCATTGCCTGCGATACTTACGGCAAGCTCGGCGTTTCCGCGCCGGGGCATGAATTGGAGCCGGGGGTTCGCCTTGCCAATGTCAATGGCAAAACATCTTCGCCGCTGCAGAATTTCTGGCGCCGTATCCGCTGCAAGGCGCTGCCGTCGTGGCACCTGTTTGACCGTCTGATAAAAGCCGAAAAGCCCGATGTCATCATCTGCTATTTTCCGGTGGATTTGTATAACGTAACCCGCTTTCAACATCATAATATTCCGATAGTGCAGATGGTGCATGGTTATCCGCCGATGATTTTGGATAAGGTTCTGCACAAAAATCCGCTGTCGCGCGCGTTTTGCCGTCAGAGCTTTGCCCGGATAAACACTTGGCAGGTGCTGATGAACTCGTATAAAAAGGAGATAGACCCGTTTTTTGCGCCGCAAAACGTCGTCCGTATTGCCAATCCCGTCAAACAGTATGCCGAAAATGAAATGGCCGACTTGTCCGCGGAAAAGAAACGTATTATCTATGTCGCGCGGATTGAGAAAAAGACCAAACGCCCGCACTTGCTGGTCGAGGCGTTCGCCAAAATCGCCGCGGAATTTCCCGATTGGAAAGTGGAAATCTGGGGGATGCGCAAATATCCTGAATATGAAAAGGAAATTAACGATTTTATCAGGGCACACAACCTGACGGGGCAGGTAGCGCTGATGGGGTATACTGAGGATGTCGAAGGGCTGTACCGCCGTGCGGACATTCACGCTTTTCCGAGTGCCAGCGAAGGGTTCAGTCTGGCGATTGCCGATGCCATGTCCATCGGTCTGCCGCATGTCGGCTTTAAAGACGCCCATTCGGTCAATGAGATTATTGTCAACGGGCATAACGGCTTCCTTGCCGATAATGTTGACGATTTCGCCGCCAAATTGAAAATATTGATAAAAGATAAAGAGCTGCGTATAAAATTCGGGCACAACGCGCACGAAGATATGAAAGCCTATGCGCCGGAAATCTTAATGAACCAGTGGGAAGAACTGTTTCAAAAGCTGTGCCCCGCCAACCCGGATACGAAAAAATAGCGCCCCTGCTTCCATATGGCGCTGCGCCGTTGGTTGTTGGCTGCCCTTCGCCGCATCCGCTCCGGCTCTTTCGCTTGCACCGCCGTACCCTTTTCAGTCTTCAGCCGTTCCTTTGGAGCGCAATACATCGGAAAGGCTTAAGAACCTGTGTCCCAGTTGTTCCAGAAAAGCGAAATCCGGCTGCGGATGAAACAGTTTGGCCTTAATGTAGCGGAAAAAGTCCGCCGTCCAATACGGATGTTCCAAATTCTTTTTGACGTATTTCCAGTTTGCCGACAAAGCCTTAAGATAGATAATCGCCGCCGTATCTTTGTCCATGCTGTCATAATAGTCAAGCAGCAGGTTGTAATGGGCAAAAAAGCGGTCGTTGTCCAGCTGGTTGGTATTTTTGCTGAGGTTGTTGGTTTCTTTGGGAACCAGCACCACGTTGGCGTACATCTTGACAATACCGTCGGCAAAACGCGCTGCCCGGAGCGGAATGCTCTCGTCCTGAATAAACACGCGCGTATCCGCGCCGCCGGCTTTTTGCAGAACCGAGCGGCGGATAAGCTGCCCCATCCGGGTAAACCTCCCTTTAAGCACGGCCCGCAGCGCGTCTTTTTTGTAAGAATAGTCAAAATCGTCCGGCATCATTTCCGCTGCAATTTCCATCGGCTCTTTGCCTGTTTTGGTAAACTGACCGTAAACCATATCCGCATGGTGCTTGTTGGCAAGCTCCAGCATCTTCTCTGTCGAATTGAGCGGAAAAATATCGTCTGAATCCAGCATTCGCACCCATTCGCCGCGGGCGAGGGCTATGCCGCGGTTAATGGAGATACTGATGCCCTCGTTCTTGTCTTTTCTGACGATGGTAACGTTCTCAATCCCGCGTGTCATTTCCTCAATAATCTCGACCGAGCGGTCTTTGGAAAGGTCATCGACGAAAATATACTCCGGATTTTTGAGCCCTGTCTGGTTCAAAAGCGCTTTCAGCACCGCCGGCAGATAGTATTCTTTGTTATAAACCGTCATGACAAATGAAACGTCAGGTTTTTGCTTTTTGCTCGCAGTCATACTCAATTCTCGTCAAAAGTTACGTCTATAGTCCCAGTATAAGCCGAAAAAGGCGCTATGCAACTGAAAATTTAAAATTTTACGCTCTTAATTTCCTCGCCGTCCTTATAGGTAACCACGCGCACCAGTTCGCCACTGCGGTTAAATTCTTTGGCCGTGCCGTCCAGCTTGTCATTTTTGCGGTATGCCAAAACTTTCGGCTGCTCGTTGTCATAATAGGAAAAGGCCGGTCCTTCGCGTTTGCCGTTGACGTATTCCGTGTAGCTGATGAGGTGGTTGCCCGGCGTATAGAGGCGGGACGGGCCGTGGAGCTTTCCCCTGCGGTAGGTTATGGATGTCTTGACAGCGCCGTTTTTGTAATATTCTTCAAACACACCGTTCTTTTTGCCTCTGAGGTAGCTTCCTTTGCGTCTGAGATCGCCGTTCGGATAATAGGCAATTTCTCCGCCTTCGGGTTTGCCCTTGCGATAATAGCAGACTTCTTTTTCCGCGCCGTCAGGATAATATTCCACGGTTTTGCCGTGCGGCTGCCCTTTTTTGTAATACGCTTCCAGCAAAACCGACCCGTCACGGTCATAAGCTTTGTACAAACCGCTGATTTTCCCGTCGACATAGTGGATTTCTTCTTGCAGCTGCATATTGTCGGCATATTTCTGATACACGCCTGTAATCGGCCTGTGTGCCGCATCATAGCGGATGCCGTTTTCCTCGACCGATGTCTCGTCAGTGTAAAGCGTCGTCAGCTGCGCAACGTGGCAGCCGCCGAGCAGCAACATAACCATGCCGAGTGCCGCCGTTTTTCTCGCCGCCAGACGCCGTGTTGCCAGCTTGCGCAAAATCATGCGCCGCAGCGCCAGTTTTTTGGCCGCGAATTTTTGCGCCGTAATGTCCAATATGTTTTTTCTAGCCATCGTTTGTACCTCTTAACGCCATAATTATTCTGAAACTTGTTAAAAAAACGTAAAGTATTTTGCAATAATATTGACATCTCGTTTTAAACCCGTATCTTAACGGCAAAGGAGAATGTAACATGTTAAAGTTTTTAAGTATATTGCTGGCCGCAGCCGTTCTTGCTGCGCCGGCCTATGCCCGCCGCAAAAAAGCCCCCGTTCTGGAAGACAACAAAGCGTATGTGCTGTATCTTCAGGGATGCCCGATTTGCCAAAACGCTCTGGAGTATATCAACGAACGTTATCTGACCCGCCCGGATGTTGTCCGGGTTGATTTGGAAACCGAAGAAGGGCGCTCGCTGCTGAAACAATGTGCGAAAAAATTTGGTTTCAAAAGCGTTGTCGCTCCGGTTGTCTGCATCGGCGACAAGCATTTCATGGGGTGGTCGACCAAAGCAGCCCGCGATTTTGACCAGTATCTGGTGGAACTGCACGGCTGATTGCGTCGCCGGTGGTCTGCATCAGCCCGCTGCCGCCGGTCAGAATTGGTTGGACTGCACGGCAGACAGCGTAGCCGACGGAATATGTCAGACTTTCAGGCTCATAATCTGTGAAACTTCCGTATAGCCCAGTTTATGATAAAAAGCCATGGCGCCGGAATTGAAGCAGAAGACCTCCAGTTCAATATTGGCAATGTTGTCGGCTTTGGCTCTTGCTTTGACGGCGTCGTTAAGTCTTTGTCCGATTTTTTGCCCGCGGAAAGCTTCGCTGACGGCAATGTCATAAATTTTATAATATCTTTGGTAAAGAAACAGAGTGTCGGGTTTTTCTTCTTTTGCCGCAAAAACGATTCCTGCCACTTTGCCGTCCGCCAAAGCGACCAGGCCGAAAGTGTTTTCGTTTCTGATAATCCATTCCAAATAGGGGCGCGAATGTTCCTTGGGTATTTTGCGGAAATAATCCGGCGCTCCGGAACAATGCAGCAGGTTGGATTCGTAAAAAACATCTAATGCGCCGTCGATATACTCCGGCGTCAAATCAACAATTTGTACGTTCATTTTCACCTCAAATATTAGTGTTTTATTGCACTTTCACCGCCAAAATAGCTTGGAAATAAGAGAATTTCAAGCATAATTTTCATGTTGCCTTGTTCCCGCCGTTTGATGTCGGCAGTGCCGGAAATTGTTTCTTTATTCTATATCTTTAAGGTGATGAAATAAAACGTTCATTTAATTTCTACTATCATACGTATTTTTTTAAAGCAACAGTAAAATGTTATTTTTCAAGAAAAATACTACAAAACGGCATAATCATGATTACATATCAAAAATGATGAAATAAAACGAACGTTTAAATTAAACAGCATAAGGTTGTCGACGAGGTCCATATGCCTGAAATAAGTGTCATAATGCCGGTGTATAATACCGAGGAAACTTTTCTTCGCCATGCTATCGAGAGCATTTTGGTACAGAGTTTTGCTGATTTTGAATTGATTGTGGTTAATGATGGGGCTAATGCCCAGACAACTCTTGTTATTGATAAATATGCTACTGAAGATAAAAGAATTAAAGTTATTCATAATCCTGTCAATAAAGGAGTTTCTTTTGCAAGAAATATAGGAAAAAATCAGGCTGTGGGCGAATTTATTATGTTTGTTGACGCAGATGATGTTTGTCATCCGGAACTCTTGCAAATTCTTTATCAAACTTTGGTCGATAATCAAGCCGATATCGCCGGTTGTTGTGTTAAAAATATTACTCAGGATCATGAATTTGAAAATCAAAATGCGGGACATCCTAAAATTAAAATTTTTGCTAATCCTTTGGACGCATTTATGAAAAAAAGAAATATCCGAACAGAGGTTTTTGCACGTTTGTATCGAAAAAAAATTGTAGAAAATATCAGATTTCCCGAAGGAATACGTTATGAAGATGTGTATTTTACGACGCTTGCTATGTTTGGAGCCCGTTCTTTTGTGATGATTGAAAATGAACTGTATGGATATAGAAAACATGCACGCTCATTTGTTCGAGAAGATTTTACACAGGAAAAAGCTAAATATTATTTGGACATTATTCGTCAAGTTGACGCTTTTTTCAAAACGAAAAATGATAAAATTCGTCGGGATGTACGTAGAAATATTCTAAACCAAAGAGTTAAAATGATTTTTAATCAAAGTGTTAGAAGGCAAAGAGAGAACAGTGAACGCAAAAGGATATTTTCGTTTTTGCAAGGCGAACTCAGAAATTTGTATGCACATGGCATTGTCGACTATCAAATGCTTAAGGTGAAACATAAAATATCATTGTGGTTGTTGTTAAATTTGAAAAATCCAAAGTACAGCTTGCTTTGGACAAAAATTGCAAAGGAGTTTTAAATGAAAACTTATTATATCGTAAGCGGGGGATTTGACCCAATTCACGAAGGTCATGTGGAAATGATTAAAGCTTCTGCTCAGGCTAGCGACGGTGTTATTGTTTTAGCTAATTCTGATGATTGGCTGTGCCGTAAAAAGGGTAAAAATTTTCACACAATGAAAACACGTAAAGCTATTTTGGAGAATCTTAAGGGTGTTGTTGATGTGTTAGAGTTTGATGATACAGACAATTCTGCATGTGATGGTATTAAAAAAGCCAGAGCAAAGTATCCGGACGCCCATTTGGTATTTGCAAATGGCGGTGATCGCGGAAAAGATAATATTCCGGAGGGACCGGCTTGTCAGGCTTGCAACGTTGATTTGGCTTTTGGTGTTGGCGGGGATAATAAAGCAAACTCTTCATCTTGGATTTTAGATAAGTGGAAAAAGTAAGTAATGGCTGTATACGTTTTTGATATGGATGGAACACTTACTCCCGCTCGTTTACCGATGACGGCTGAGTTCGCTATACACTTTTATGAATGGCAGAAAAATCATAAAAGCTTTATAGCCACAGGTTCCGATTTGAAAAAGGTTGGAGAACAATTGCCGCCGAGCATTATCCAATCATTCAGCGGAATTTATAGCTCAATGGGAAATGTGCTCACAGCAAAAGATGAATTGGTCTATAAAAGAGACTTTAAGCCAGAAAAGGAATTGTTGGATAAATTGGAATATTATCGGCAAAATACAACTTATCCGGGGGAATTGTATCCTAATTATATAGAACAACGTATCGGAATGATAAATTTCTCGGTGCTTGGGCGTAATTGTCCGCATGAAGAACGCAACAAATATAGCGTTTGGGATAAAGTGAGCGGCGAAAGACAACGCCTGGCGGATGAATTGCGGACGGCTTTTCCCCAGTATGATATCAGTATTGGCGGCAGTATCTCAATGGATATTACTCCTAAAGGCTTAGGCAAAGGGCAAATTGCTCAACATCTGAGACAGCGTTACCCTGATGAAAAAATTATCTTTTTCGGAGACAGAACGTTTGAAGGCGGGAATGATTATGAGCTTGCTCAGGCTTTGTTGAAGCTTGAAAATACTCAGGTTGTGCAGGTTGCTTCTCCTGAAGATGTTCTCATGTATTTGAAAAATAACGGATAGTATTCGGGAAAAGCCGCTGATGATAAAAGTCTTGTATGATATTGAGCAGTTATTGAGTGCTAAAGGTAAAGAAACCGGTATTTGTCGGGTATCTTTGGAAGTCTTAAAAGAACTTAACCAAAGGCCTGGTTATGAGGTTTATCCTTTGGTGACAATTAAAGATAAAGGCGCAGCAGAATATCTAAAAAATAAGGGACTTGAAAACTTGGTTGATCGTACTGTGTATCTGCCATATCTTAAGAAAACAACAAAGTGCTATAATTGGCGGCAAAAAATTAAATCAGCTTTGTTGATGCGGTGCTTTGGGGAACGGTATAAACAAGAGATAGATAAATATGATGAATATGTCAGTATCTTTTCTCCTATTTCCGATATTGTTTATGATTCACACGTTCATACAAAGATTTTTGTGCATGATTTAATCCCGATTAAATTTCCTGAATTTACTTCGGCAAAATTTGCTGAAAAATATAAAAAGTGGATGGCCAATTTGAGAGCAGATGAGGTTTTTTGCATCTCTCATTCAACTCGGATGGATTTTTTTGCGGAACGTCCGGATTATGACGAACGTAAAGTTAAAGTTGTATATTTGGCGGCCGATGCAAAATTTAAACCGACCTCTTCTCCTGATATACGAGAAAAGTACGGCATTAAAACTAAGAAATATTTTTTGGCAGTTTCTGAATTAACCGAAAGAAAGAATTTTGAACATCTGGTGAAAGCGTTTTTACGGTTTTTAGATAATAGTAAAACTGAAGATATTTCACTGGCTATTATTGGAGTTAAAAGAGCCGGTTATGAGGCGCTTAATCGCTTGGTTGCAGAACAAAAATCGTATCAAGATAAAATTGTTTTGACGGGGTTTGTGGCTGATGAGGATATGGCTGCGCTTTATAGTCAGGCGGAGGTTTTTATATATCCGAGTTTATATGAGGGCTTCGGCTTGCCGGTGCTGGAAGCTATGCAATGCGGAACAGCGGTTGTATGTAGTGACAATTCATCATTACCAGAGGTGGGGGGAGAGGCTGTTCAATACATCAGCGGACACGACGAAGCTGAAACCGCTCGGGTTTTATCTGAGTTGTATTATAATGACACACTAAAAGAAAAACTTCAAATTCAAGGACTTGAACAAGCAAAGTATTTTAGTTGGAAACGTAGCGTTGACGAAATTTTTAAATAGTTAAGGAGAGTTTTATATGAAAAAGGCAATAATAACGGGTATTACCGGACAAGATGGTTCTTATTTGGCAGAGCTCTTATTGGATAAAGGTTATGATGTTCATGGTCTTGTGCGTCGTAGTTCATCTTATAATACTTCAAGAATTGAACATTTAGTGACAAATAAAAATTTGCATTTGCACTATTGCGATTTGACTGATTCTGTTAATCTGATTCGCTTAATTAAAGAAATTGAACCGGACGAAATTTATAATTTGGGGGCACAGTCTCATGTTAAAATTTCTTGGGATTGTCCGGAATTTACGGCTGAAACCGATGCTTTGGGAACTCTGCGTCTGCTGGAAGCTATCCGGATTAACGGTTTGGAAAAGAAAACCCGTTTTTATCAAGCGTCAACGTCTGAATTGTTCGGACTTATTCAGGAACCGGTACAATCTGAAAAAACACCGTTTTATCCTCGCTCTCCTTATGGTGTGGCTAAATTATACGGATATTGGATTACGGTTAATTATCGCGAGAGTTTTAATATTTTTGCTTGCAACGGTATTTTGTTTAATCACGAGAGTCCGCGCCGCGGTGAAAACTTTGTTACCCGGAAAATCACTTTGGCGGCCACGCGTATCAAAGAAGGCCTGCAAGATTGTCTTTATTTGGGCAACCTTGATGCCAAACGCGACTGGGGACACGCCAAAGATTATGTTGAAGGAATGTGGCGCATTTTGCAAGCCGATAAGCCCGAAGATTATGTTCTTGCGACCGGAACAACAACTTCCATTCGTGATTTTGTTAATATGGTGTTTGAAGAACTAGGCTTTGAGCTTGAGTGGCAAGGCAAAGGTGTTGATGAAAAAGCTATCGACAAAGCAACCGGCAAAGTTATCGTAGCCGTTAATCCCGAATTTTTCCGTCCGGCAGAAGTTGAGCTCTTGCTAGGCGATTCAACCAAAGCCAGAACACAACTCGGCTGGAAACCTCAATATGACTTGAAAGCTTTGGCAAAAGAAATGGTCGCTGAAGATTTGAAATTGGCGCAAAAAGAAAAAGTTCTTAAAGCCAACGGTTTTGAAACCAACACAACTTATGCTGCTTAAAAGGGAAAATAATGAGCAAATATTTAATTACGGGAGTTCAAGGGTTTGTCGGCCGATATTTTGTAGAATATCTGTTGAGTCATGAGCCAGAGGCAAAAATTTTCGGTGTTGATATTGCACAGACGTGTGATATGCCCATTGCATATCATTCCGTTGATTTGAACAATGCAATCCAAACGGAACAAATTATTCAGAGTACCATCCCTGACTATATTCTTCATTTGGCCTCAATCAGTTCGGTGGGTCAAAGTTGGCAAAATCCAGCGCTCTGTTTTAAAAATAATACAGATATTATGCTCAATATTTTGGAAGCTGTTCGGAAGCAGAATTTGAAAACGCGCATTTTATCCATAGGCTCTTCGGAGGAATATGGTGAATATGCCTCTCAAGAGATGCCCTTAAAAGAAACGTATAAGCTTAATCCGCTTAATCCGTACGCGGTTGCTAAAGTAAGTCAGGAAATGCTGTGCAAGGTTTATACGGTATTGGACGTTGATGTTGTGATGACGCGTTCTTTTAATCATATCGGGCCGCGTCAAAGTGATAGATTTGTTCTTCCCTCATTTATCAAACAGTTGGTCACAATAAGTCAGGGCAAGCAAGAAGTTATGTCCGTCGGGAATATTGAAGTTGCTCGTGATTTTACTGACGTTAGAGATGTGGTTGCTGCTTATTACGCTATTTTGCACAGAGGTAAACGCGGAGAAGTTTACAACGTTTGTTCCGGAACTTCGCATAAATTATCGGAAATTATCAAAACGGCGGAAAATATTTTGGGCATTAAAGCGGATATCAGAGTTGATGAAACGCGTTTGCGCCCGAATGATGCAATGTTTATCTGCGGCAGCAGTAAAAAAATCAATGAGGAATTGGGCTGGTTTCCCAAATACTCTTTTGAACAAACCATAAAAGATATTGTAACCTATTGGCAACAAAATTAAGGACAGACTATGGCTAAGGATAAAAAAATCAATTTATTGTTTGACGCAACGGTTTTAAGTGCCCAACGGAGAAGCGGGATATACAATGTTGCTTATGAATTATTACAAAAATTTCAAAAAGATGATGAATTCAATTTAAAACTTTACTGTTCCTCTAATCAATTAGTTTTATTAAAGAAAAATCTAAAAGGTGAACTTGCTCATTTTTCATCATTGCCTCTTTTAAATGAAACCAATTACAATCCATTTATTGCCCGAGAAGAATATTTATATTTTAAATACCAAAAAGCCTGTGAAAAAAATAAATTTATAAAGAAATATATCATAATATCTAAAAAATTAATAAACCATTTTTTGCTTAATCTCTGTAATTTAATGAAAAAAAATTACTTTTTGTCTGAGCTAAAAGATACAGATGTCTTTTTTTCACCGTGTTATAAAATCCCTGATATTATTAATCAGCAAGCACAAATAAAAAAATTTGTAATTCTCTATGATGCTATACCATTGGTTTTGCAAGAATATAAAGTTGATAACAAATATTGGTTTAGCCAATTGTGTCAGTCTTTAAATATAAATGATACTTATTTTGCTATTTCTGAATATACAAAAAATGATTTCATAAAATATTTTCCGTTTCTTAAACAAGCTGCGATTCATGTTATCCCTTTAGCTACATCAAATAATGTAAGTAAAACAATGATTCAAGATTTTAGAAAAGCATATAATTTACCAACCAGTCAGCATTACATCTTAACCATTTGCAATGCTGAACCCAGAAAAAATCTTAATATGATGATTAATAGTTTTGTTGATTTTATAAAAAAAGATAAGATTAAAGATCTTGTTTTTTTAATAGGTGGAGATAATCAGAAAAAATTAGAAAAAGATATTTTAGAATATGGAGAATGTGCCCAATATATAAAACCGATTGGATATGTAGAAGATTGCTATTTAGCTCAATTATATAGCAATGCGGAATGGTTCGTTTATACCTCCCAATATGAAGGGTTCGGAATGCCGCCATTAGAAGCCATGAGTTGCGGCAGCCCAGTCATAACAGGAAACAACTCTTCTTTGCCAGAAGTTGTTGGGAACGCAGGTCTTATGATTGATTCCAATAGCAAACAGGATCACATAACGGCTTATGAAAAATACTATTTTGATGAAGATTTTCGCAAAGAAATGTCGGCAAAAGCACTTAATCATGCCAGACAATTTTCATGGGAAAAAACTTATAAAATAATAAAAAATAACATCAAAGATACGATAAATGAGGTTAATTATGAAGATTAATTTATTATACGATATGACTAGAATTATTCAGGCCTGGAACAATGATAATCTAAAACGTGGTGTTTACACGGTTTGCTATAATTTATTTAAAGAATTAATAAAAAGAAATGAGATAGATTTGTACTTCTATTGTCATCGTAATTATAATGATGCCCTTAAAACTTTCTTGCAAAATAATTTTCCTGAAGTCGCAGAGAAAATTATCATAAATGATAATTCTTCTCCTTTTCTAAAAAAGATAAATGCTTTTTTTTCTCCCCAACACAAAATTCCAAACTTTATTGAAGAACGACCAGATATATGTAAATTCTTATTGATTTATGATGTGATACCACTTGTTATTCCCGGCCTAGAAAAAGACCTGGAAAAAGGGTCTTGGATTGGTGAGGTTATACGTTCAATCAACTCGACCGATTATTATTTTACTATTTCAAAATGCAGTAAAAGAGATATTATAAATTATGTAAAGGAAGCTTCTTCAGACCATATAAAAGTGATTCCCTTGGGCGTAGCTGATAATTTTTATCCATGCAAAGATGAGGCAAAAATACTTTCTATAAAAAAGAAATACAATATTCCAGAGAATAAAAAATACTTATTTTCATTATGCGCGTTGGATGATCGAAAAAATTTATTGATGCAAGTAAGTGCATTTGTTGAATTAATTAAAGTTAATAAAATTCATGATCTTGTGTATGTTCTTGGCGGCAGTGGCGCAGATGACTTTTTAGAAAAATTAAAAAGTACATTAACTGCTAAAGATCTGTCTCTTATACACATCTC
>ENA-OZUY01000017-OZUY01000017.1-human-gut-metagenome-genome-assembly--contig:-NODE-17-length-64643-cov-9.221264_pt1 | contig 64643 bp, 44 predicted proteins | sample MGYA00243443_ERZ654041 | MGnify/ENA primary metagenome ERZ654041 (study PRJEB26926, sample SAMN06164880) | human gut metagenome | biome: ENVO:00009003; feature: ENVO:2100002; material: ENVO:00002003... | reverse complement strand
AATATAAATCGCGGCGCTAGTCAAACAATAATGCAAAAAATGCTGGTGCATAAACAAAAGTTTGTAGTCGCTTCCCGCCAAATTAGCGGTTATTTTTGAAATATATGCAAATAAAAGGATTAGCAATGCCCGAACTGCCAGAAGTAGAAACAATCAAAGAGGCTCTGAGAAAAGCGGTAGAAGGCGCCGTTATCCAAAAGGTAATCGTGCGCAACAGAAAATTTCGCATCCCCGTTCCCGCTGATTTTGAAGATACGCTTGAGGGGGCTGCGATATTAAAGGTATATCGAATTGCCAAATATGCCGTTTTGGATTTGGATAACGGATTCAGCGTGGTCTGGCATTTCGGAATGAGCGGAAAAGTCAAAATTACCGATACATATCCTGTCGATTTGGAAAAACACGACCATATTATTATCGTTACGACAAGGGGAATCTTGACGTTTAATGATGCCCGCCGTTTTGGATTGATGACCTGCTTAAAGACATCCAATCTAAGAACCTGCAGCTTATTTTCGCACACCGGGCCGGATCCTTTTGACGAGCAGTTTAACGCGGATTATTTCTCAGCCAAACTCTGCCATAAAAAAACCGCCATTAAAATTGCCCTTCTAGATCAAAGCATTGTCAACGGAATCGGCAACATTTATGCTTCAGAAGCATTATATGCCGCAAGAATCTCCCCGCTAAGAGAATGTTGCAGCCTGTCAAAACAAGAAATTTCCAACCTTATTAACGCTGTACGGAAGACTCTGCAAAAGGCCATAGATGCCGGCGGTTCGACTCTGCGTGATTACCGTAAGCCCGACGGCAGCATGGGATATTTCCAGCATATGCACTGCGTTTACGGAAAAGCCGGACAGAAATGTCCGGACTGTAGTTGCAACGGTTGCACCGAAGGCATTAAAAAAATCATACAGGGAGGACGTTCGACTTTTTACTGCCGCCATTTACAAAAGTAATCTGTCTGCGCAGTAAAATGAAACTTTGACGAAAACAATACAACACAGAGGTAACAAATATGAGCAAAATATTTTTCTTTTTCACACTTATCTGCGGATTATGTTTTACATCAGCCGAAGCTTTTGCCAAAAATTTCGTTTCCGGCTTTGAGGATATCCCCCTAATGGAAGGCTTAAAGCAGATTGAAAGTGATGATATTGCATTCGGCAACGAAGAAACCCGATATCTTGAAGCGCAACTGGTTGCTGTCCGCAAAAAAAATTTCGCCGATATACAAAAATTTTACCGAGAGACTCTGCCACAGCTCGGCTGGACGGAACAAGCCGGAAGCGCGACATTTCTGCAATTCAGCAGAGAAAATGACATTCTGGAAATAAACCAAGTTGAAACAACACCTTTAAAAATCAGCATCAGTTTGAAAAATAAAAGCTAAATTTAACGATTTTTGAAAAAATCTGTTGACTATCCCGGATTATAGAGTATAAGTGTGTCAGAATTTTATTTGTGTTTAACTTAAATTTTAAGACAGGATAAAAAATATGGCCAACCATAAATCGGCAAAAACAAGAATAAACAGAAACAACAAAAGAAGCATTATCAACGGCGCACGCAGAAGCAGAGTTAGAACTTTTGTAAAAAAAGTCATTGCGGCGGTTCTGTCCGGTGATAAAGAAGCCGCATCAACGGCTTTAAAGGTTGCTGAGAGCGAAATGATGAGAGCTGCCCAGAAAGGCGTATTTCACAAAAACAAGGCTTCCCGTACGATTTCGCGTTTAAGCCAAAAAGTAAAAGCTCTGTAGTTTTTCTTTTCTTGATTTTTCAGTTGCGCAAGCACCGTTTCGGTTAGAGGGTGTTTGCGCTTTTTTGTTTATTTTTCAAAGAGTTATTACGAATCTTTTTTAGAATCTGTGTCAAGCAGTTTTATTTAAATTTTCTTAAAATATGCTATTGTCTTTTATATTTTTATTTCGTATGGTTTCACCATGTTATGAGATGAGAGCAAAGAGAGTTGAACTTTATAATTGAAGCTTGGCATATCAAAAAAAAATCTGACAGGCTTTGTAATAAAAAAAATTCGATATTTTCTCTGATGATAGCACTTTTATTATTTTACGGCAGCTCTTACCGGCAACCGGAGATTCTTAAAAATATGGAATTTGCATTGCCGGTATGATGAAAAGAAACCGTATAATAATTTGGTGAAGCGGCGAATTCCGTCGCCTCAAGTAAATTTTGAATAAATTTACTAAGGGTATTTTTAAATAATATCCCGGATGTGAGATGGTATGATTTTATTCAGATTTTGCTTGAGCTTTCGCTATAATGCCGGCATTTCCGAAACGGAGAATCGGATTTTGGTTTTATGGCGTCATTGTTTGTATCGGAATTTCGCGATAGAGCGGTATAAGTTTATTAAATTATTTTGATATTAAATATGTTAACGGAAAATTCCGAAAACAGCTTTCAGTAGCACATGTCAGCTTTTCATAAATTACGCACACCGGTGTAACAGCCTGTATCACGTACAAGTACATTGAAAATAAAGTATTTACATTTGGCATGTAACATGATTGCGGTGGAATTTTCAGGATAACAATAAACAACTATGAATTTATGTAACAATATCTAACTGTGGGAGATGGATATGGCAGAAGAAGCATATGTAAGTGAAGGAAGACCCATTGATACCCAATGGAACCAAATTTGCAGCCAGTTAAAAATGGAGTTCGGGGAAACTGCGTTTGACAGTTGGCTGAAACCGCTTACAGTCGGAGACTTCAGTAACGGGGTAATGAATATTTGCGCTCCGACGGCTTTTATGAAAAACTGGGTTGTAACTCATTATTCGGATCGAATCAATAAAATATGGGAACAGCAGAATCCGAACATCAAAAAAATAAACTTTATCGTACAGACAGGTTTCAGCGACCGGCGCAGTGTTGATACATCTTTGTTAAAAAAGATATCATCGACACCGACACCTCAAAATATTTACGGCTGCAACATCAACAGCAGTTCGTTTGGGCTTGTTGCCGGAGCCAATCTTGCCAATGACAGCGTAAAAAGCAGCAACACGACTAACGGTGCACCGTTAAACCCCAATTATACTTTTGAAAATTTTGTTGTCGGAAAGACCAATGAGTTTGCTTATGCTGCCGCCCGCAAGGTCGCCGAATCTAAAAATGTTTCTTTTAACCCTTTGTTTCTGTATTCCAGCGTCGGCTTGGGCAAAACGCATTTGATGCACTCAATTATCTGGCACATAAAAAAGAATGATCCGAATCGCAATGTTATTTATCTGACGGCCGAGCAGTTCGTTTACAAATTCGTAAAAGCCCTGCGTTACAAAGATACCGCAGCCTTTAAGGAACAATTTCGTTCCGTAGATGTCCTGATGGTTGACGACTTTCAATTTATGGGAAACAAAGGAACTACCCAAGAAGAATTTTTCCATACATTCAGCTCATTGGTTGAAGAAGGCAAGCAGGTTATCATTTCGGCAGACAAGTCGCCTACAGATTTGGACGGAATCGAAGAGCGCCTGAAATCACGTTTGGTCGGCGGATTGGTGGTAGATATTATGCCAACGAATTTTGAGTTGAGAATGGGCATACTGCAGAAAAAGGCCGAGTTAATGGGAATCGATCTTCCGCAAAAGGTTGCCGAATTTCTGGCACAGAAGATTACCTCAAACGTTCGCGAGCTGGAAGGTTCTCTGAAAAGAGTCGCCGCACATTCACAGCTGCTTTCCGGAAAAGAAATTACGCTTGATATGACGCAGGATGTCCTTAAAGATATGTTGCGTTCCATTGACCGGAAGACAACTATTGATGAAATTCAAAAGAAAGTCGCCGAGCACTTTAACATTTCAGTAAAAGAACTCCAGTCTTCGCGCAGAGCAAGAACTGTCGCCAGACCGAGACAGGTCGCCATGTATCTGGCAAAACAGCTCACATCGCGTTCGCTGCCGGAAATCGGGCGCAAGTTTGACCGCGACCACACAACGGTTATGCACGCAGTTCGAAAAGTTGAGGAACTGATTATTGAGGATCAGTCTTTGGCTGAAAACATTGAAATTTTAAGACGGACTCTTGAAAACTGATTTGGTTTTCGGATTTCGGGCTTAAACAAAAAAATTGTTGAAGACTTGTTTTTTGACTTCTGCTTTTGCTGATTTGTGGTAGAGTGCAAGAAGATAAAGATAAGTCTTTTTTTAGGATAAAAATAATGAAATTTACAATTGAACGTGCACATCTGTTAAAGACTCTCAGCCATGTACAGAGCATTGTTGAGAAAAGGAATACGATTCCGGTTTTATCGAATGTCCGAATCGAGGCCAAGGGCGGAAGCATTAACTTTAAAGCAACGGATATGGATATTGAGATTACCGAAATCGTTGAAGCGAAAGTTATTGAAGAAGGAGCTACGACAGCTCCGGCTCATATGCTTTATGACATTGTCAGGAAACTTTCTGACGGTTCGGACGTTGAAATAACTTACCCTGACGACAAAAATGCTTTAAGTATTGCGTCCGGGCGTTCTAAATTTTCATTATCAACCATCGGCGTCGAAGATTTTCCGATTATATCCGGCGATGATTTGCCGATTAATTTTGACATCAGCCGTGATGAACTGAAGACTTTGATTGACCGCACGCAGTTTTCTGCCTCGGTGGAAGAAGCACGCTACTATTTGAACGGCTTGTATGTTCATGCTAAAAACGAAGGTGATGCCAAAGTTCTCCGTGTTGTAGCGACAGACGGCCATCGGCTTGCCTGTGCCGAATCCCCGTTACCTGATGGTGCTGAAAAGCTTGAAGGAGTTATTATTCCGAGAAAGTCTGTTTTGGAAATCAGGAAGCTGCTTGATGACGCATCGACTGACAACGTTACGATGGCTCTGTCTGAAAACAAAGTGCGCATTTCTTTTGAAGACATAACATTGACTTCTAAGCTTATTGATGGAACATTCCCTGACTATGAGCGCGTTATCCCGACTGACAACGATAAAATTCTTGAAGTTAACGTAAAGGAACTGGCTGCTGCGGTTGACCGTGTTTCCGTTGTTACCGAGAGAAGCAGGGGAATCCGCATGATAACAGATACGAATCATGTAACTATTGCAGCATCGAATGCCGAGTTGGGTAACGCTACTGAAGAATTAGAAGCAAAATATGACAAGGAATCGATTGATACCGGTTATAACTTCCGTTATCTGTTGGATATTTTAGCGCAAATTAAAGGCGAGGAAGTTCGTTTCAGTTTGTCTGGAAGTGCTGCTGCTACCGTTATTAACGACACTTCTGACAACAGTGCCATTTATGTTCTGATGCCAATGAGAATCTAAGTGAGCGCGGCGGTTTATTCTAATACAAACAAAGAAGAAACTAAGGTTGGGTCTGCCGTCAGGCGCCTGACCTTAGTTAATTTTCGGAACTATAAATATCTGCGCTTAAACTTGGCGCAGCCGTTTGTTATTCTAAGCGGAGAAAACGGAAGCGGCAAGACCAATGTCTTGGAAGCTGTTTCTTTTTTATCGCAGGGGCGCGGTTTGCGCAACGCAAAACTTTCCGAAATTAAGACTTTTGATTTTTTGGCAGATAAGCAGAAGACTCCTGTTTTTATCAACAACAGCGGCTGGGCTGTTTCGGCCCAAATTGAAAAAGCCGGCGAGGAATTCAGTTTGGGCACTGCGGTAGAAAGCGTTATGAAAGAAACTGATTTCAATGAAGCCAAAGAAGTAGAAAGGCGAATCGTCCAAATCAATAACCAGAAATTGTCTTCGCAAAATGAACTGGGAAATTATTTATCCATCATTTGGGTTACACCGCAAATGGATCGCCTCTTTCTTGGCGGTACCCAACAGCGGCGCAGCTTTCTCGACCGGATTGTTTACGCTTTTGATACGGAACACGCTCGCAGACTTTCCTCATACGAAAATCTCTACCGACAGTGGCTGCAAATTTTAAAAAGCGGCAATATTAATAATTCCTGGCTGACAGCATTAGAAGAGCAGATGTCAGGAATCGGCGTTGCCATTGCTGCCGCACGCAGGGAACAGGTACAAAAGCTTAATGCTTTCATTGAACAGAATCCCGACGATGTTTTCCCCGAAGCCGTATTGACCCTTGACGGCACTATTGAGCAAATGCTGGATTCAAAACCGGCAATATACGTTGAAGACTTTTATCGCGAATCCCTGTTTAACCAAAGACGCAGTATTCTATTCAACGACTCAGGCAACAATATTAACAAAACGGATTTATGCGCCGTTTATAAAAAGAAGAATGTTCCTGCGGGTTTCTGTTCCACCGGGGAACAAAAGTCCCTTTTACTGAGTATCATACTGGCGCAGGCAAAATCTCTGCTCCACAGTCGAGGAATTCCGCCGATATTGCTGCTCGATGAGGTTGCCGCTCATTTGGACGACTCCAAAAAAGACGCTCTGCTGTCAAAAATAAAAGCAATGCATTTACAGGCCTGGCTTACGACAACAACTTTATTTGAATTTTTAAGCATCAGAGAAACCGCTCAATTTTTTGAAGTTAAAGATAATATGGTTCGAGAAATTATCCTCGGTTGATTTTAAGAGGCATCTCTCCACAAAAAACAATACCTAAAGCGCCAACATTGAAAGTCAGCGCTTTTATTTGTATATTGAAAAAATAAAGTTTAGAACAGTTCAAACTCATGTTTGAGATCACGGTCAAACATTGAGCGAATAGTCTGCTTTACATCTGCCCCTTCGTACACAGCTTTATATAAGGCCTGGCATATCGGCATATTGATGTTTTCCCTGTCGGCAATATTTTTTACTGCCTTCAGGGTATAATATCCCTCTGCCAATTTACCAAATCCCTCTCCCTTGGCAAACATTTCACCAAACATACGATTATGGCTGTGCTTCGAAAACAGCGTTGCCTCATAATCGCCCAAATGGGACAGCCCATAAGCCGTCATCGGATTGCCGCCAAAATGCTTAATAAAACGTCCGACCTCTACCGGTGCTCGCGCCATCAGTGCGCCTTTTAACCCGTACCATTCCAGACCGTCCAAAATACCTGCCGCTATGCCGATGACGTTTTTGAGCGCTGCGCCTATCTGATTGCCTATAAAATCCGCACCATAATAAAACCGTATCAAATCACTTTGTAACATTTTGATAACACGGTCTTTAACTTCTTCCTCGTCGCTGTCTATCACGGCACAGGACGGAACCTTTTTCATATAATCCTGAACATGTCCCGGCCCTCCTAAGGTCGCAATATGAATCGGCTGCTTAATTTCCTCACGCATAACCGTACTCAACAATGTTGCATTTGGCTCTTCCAGTCCCTTCATTGCCAGCAAAAAGGTTTTACCGGTGACATTATACCCGTTCAACTCTTTTGCCAACGAACGCAGATGTTGGCTGCCAATAGAGATAATGATAAAATCGTTATCCAAGACTTCCGAAACTTTTTCATACAGAAACATATTGTCCGATAACGACAAATATGCATTTTTGCGTGTTTCCTTCAATTCAATAAAATCCGGAGATGTCGGACGGCTGTATATTTTCACCCTCTCCATTCCGCAGCAGTTTGCGGCATACCAGGCCAAGAAAGTTCCCCAGCGGCCGCTGCCAATAACAGATATTTCAGACATATTGAAATCCTTTTGCAATATAATATTACGTTATGTCTTTATCGTATGCTCCTTTTCCTGTCTTGGCAAATCAAGATTATAAAGAATCAACAAGCCTGTTGAGGAAACACCCTTATTTGGCGGAGTATGCACCGGACAGAGTATTATTTGGAAAGATAAAACCGCCCTTGCCCTTATTCTAAAAATAAGGATAAACGAGGAAATAAGATAAGCAAAAAAATCAGAGTTTCTTTTTAATTCTCTGGCGGCCGATTATAGCATTGATATAATCAAATTTCGCAAATGACTTGTAGGCATAATCAAGGCTTTTATTTTCATATCCGTAAAATACCTTGTTAGCCAGCCCCTTAATGGCATCGTCAATTTTTTTAAATGCCTCATTATAATCTTTGCTAAAGTTATTTTTGGCTTTTTTCTGAACCAAATCATGATATGCAGCAATAACCTTAGCGGTTTCATCAGCAGAATTAGCATACCCTTTTTTCTCAAATTCATGCATAATTTGAGCTGTCGTCTGATAAAAACACTTATTGGTCAAAATACTTTTTTGTGTTTCATTTTTGCTGTCTATAATCATGGCAAGAACGCAAACCTCCAAAATATATAAGTTTTATAACACAACTATTTTATTTTTCAAGTCATTTCTTTGTTTTTGCGCCAACGGTTTTGGGCGCAAAAAAATATTGACTTCTTAGATATTTGCTCTTATAAGAGGTTTCGTAAACCGAGAGGCGGCCGTTTAGCCTGCCTTTAAATAATTAATAACTAACCGGAGATTTAATATGAAACGTACCTATCAACCCAGTAAGCTGGTAAGAGCCCGTCGTCACGGATTTCGTACCCGTATGGCAACTGCCGGCGGCCGCAAAGTTTTGGCTGCCCGCCGCGCGAGAGGTCGTAAAAGACTTTCAGCTTAGTTTATAAGCAGATGACAAAAATACTTACTTTTAAAAAAAGAAAAGATTTTCTACGGGTCGCCCAGAGTTTTCATGTTGCAACACACAATATGGTTCTTCAGGCGGCTCATAGTTTATCTGCTATGCCGGACATTATGACCGGTTACACCGCAACCAAAAGAATTGGCAACGCCGTTATCCGCAATAAAAGCAAACGACGGTTGCGCGCTATTGCCAGAGACGTTTTGCCGCATTATGCCGCGCCCGGGGTCGATTATGTTTTTATCGCACGAATTTCTACTGCAAAATGCAATTTCAAAGAATTAAAAAATGATGTTATTTATGCCATTAAACGCATTAATAAAAATTTCACCCCACAAAAAGTTGAAAGCCGTGAAACACCTTGTGACGATGCTGTTCTGGTAAAGCCTGATAACTCCGTTGCCTAAGGGGCGCAATGAAAAAAGCTCTCCATATTTGCTGCAATATTCTGTTTGTTTTCGCTACAACTTCACTGCGATTTTATAAAAAATGGATATCGCCGTTGCTGCCTCATGCCTGCCGTTATACGCCAACCTGCTCGGAATATATGTTGCAGGCCCTTCAAGAGTACGGCTTATTTCGCGGTTCCATTTTAGGCATAAAGCGCCTGCTTCGATGCAATCCCTGGGGCGGCTCCGGCTATGACCCAGTTCCTCAGGCTCAAAAACAAACAAAGCAGAATCCCCGGCTACAAAACAAAGATACGGATTAACCCCCTATAATGCTTTACAAAACGGCTTTTTTATATTAGAAAGAGTGAAATTATTAAAGAGAAACAATACTGCAGGAGACATATTAAAGATGAAAGATGAATTAAGATCTCTGTCGCTGGCAATTTTATTGTCTTTTATTGCCATTTATTCTGTTAACTATTTTTTCGGCATTGACAAGAAGAGCGCTATCCAGCGGCAAATATCCGAAATTGAACAGGCTGCGGAACAATTCAAACATCCAGCTGCCGAAAAGATTTCTCCCGCGGCAATTAAAACAACTGAAGATGCTGTTGCCGAAGATCTCCGTATCAAATTTGAAAATAATTCCGTTGCCGGAAGCATCAGATTAAAAGGCGCCCGTTTTGACGATTTGTATCTGACAAAATATAACGTTTCTTTGGAGGAAAACAGTCCTAAAGTCGAATTGTTAAAACCAGCTCAAACGGCAAACCAATATTTTGCCGACTTAGGCTGGCTGTCATTGGACAAGAATCTGGCATTGCCGACGGCCAATACCATTTGGAAGACTCAGGATACGGTCCTTACGCCTGATAAGCCTGTCGTTTTGAACTGGGAGAACGGACAAGGGCTTATGTTTATCAGAAAAATTTCTATGGATAAAGATTATCTTTTTACGGTTGATGACACGGTTATAAACAATACAAAAGAAGAAATCGAATTGTTCCCTTATGCCCTTATCAGCCGAAATATAAAAGATATGGTTCAAACGCGCTCCGTTGTGCATGAAGGCATGAACGGCGTTATTAACAATACGCTTCATGAATTAAAGTACAAAGATTTGGACAGCGATGACAGCGAGAGTTTTGAAACCTCCGGCGGTTGGCTTGGCTTTTCTGACCGCTATTGGTTTTCAGCTTTAATCCTCGGCAACCAAGACAAAGCCAAAGTAACTTTTAAAAATAACGGCGATTACAACTACCAGGCTGATTTTCTTGGGTCAAGAGTTATCCTTCCTGCCGGCGGAGAGACCTCTTATTCCTATAGACTGTTTTCTGGAGCCAAAGAGGTGAAGCTTCTGGATAAATATACCAAAGAAAACCATATTCCCAAGTTTGACCTGGCTGTTGATTTCGGCTGGTATTATTTCCTGACAAAGCCTTTCTTTTATATCTTGGACTTTTTGTACGGCTTTCTCGGCAATATGGGTTGGGCTATTTTGCTTTTTGCCGCTTTGCTCAGGTTGTGCATGTTCCCTATTGCCAACAAATCTTACACAAGTATGGCAAAGATGAAAGCATTGCAGCCGAAAATCAACGATATCCGCAGCAAATACGGCGACAATCAAATGCTTATCCAGCAGGCAACAATGGAGCTTTACAAGCGGGAAAAGATTAATCCGGCTTCAGGCTGTCTGCCGTTGCTGATTCAAATTCCGGTGTTTTTCTCACTGTATAAGGTTTTGAATATTGCAATTGAAATCCGGCATGCACCGTTTATCGGCTGGATTAAAGACCTGTCTGCCCCTGATCCGCTGACACTGTCGCAAATTCTTCATATTTATGTTCCGGGATTTATTGATATCGGTTTATGGCCTATCTTTATGGGTTTCACCATGTGGATGCAGCAAAAACTGAATCCGGCGCCGGTTAATAAAGACCAGGCGAGGATGTTTGCTCTGATGCCGGTATTCTTTACTTTTATGCTCGGCCATTTCGCTTCCGGTCTGGTTATTTACTGGACTTTGAGCAATATCCTGTCTATCATCCAGCAAAAAGCAATTATGCATAAAAACGGAGTAGAGTAATGGCTGAAGATATCTCTGAGGAAGAAAAAGAGCGTTTAGCACGCGGACGAGAACTTTTTAATAAAAAATGTGATTTCGTCTTAAGTGTTGCAAATTTGAATCAGCTACCGGACGGCGACAGGGTGGAAGTGGCTTTTGCCGGCCGCTCCAATGTCGGAAAATCCAGTTTGATTAATGCTCTTTTCGGGCAAAAAAAGCTGGCAAAAACTTCGTCGACGCCGGGCCGGACACAGCAACTCAATTATTTTAATCTTGATGACAAACTTTATCTGGTCGATTTGCCCGGTTATGGTTTTGCCAAAGCTCCGAAAGATATTGTTAAAAACTGGCAGAAACTGATTAATTCCTATTTAGTTGGCAGGGCAACTCTGCGGAGAGTTTTTTTGTTGATTGACTCCCGCCACGGCATAAAAAAAATCGATGAGGAAATTATGGAGATGCTGGACAAAGCTGCGGTAACTTATCAGATTGTCTTGACCAAAATTGACAAGATAAGCACCAAAGAGCTGGAAAAGGTTCTGACGGCAACGGATAGAATCGTCAGAGAACATACAGCAGCCCATGTTACGATTTTGAAAACAAGTTCGGAAAAAAATTTGTATTTGGACGAGCTAAAGGCAGAAACGGCAGATTTGCTGTAGCATTTGCGACCTTAAGCGAAGAACTCCGATAAAATTTCCGTTATCCGTTTTCAGGTGATTTCGGTTATGCCGCGGATGTTGCCATCCCGGACAATTTGGACGACATGGAGTTTACGGCGCATTTCCTCAATGGTTTTTTCTACGTCAATATGCGGCTGGGTGCGCATTATACGTTTTACAAACGCCTCATAGGCGGCAGTCGAACTTTCCGCATGGATTGTCGCCAAGCAGTTATCATGACCGGAGCCCATCAGTTCCCAGATAGCGGCAGCATTGCTGGTTGAAATCTCACCGCCGATAATGGCATCAGGCGTAAAACGCACAATCAAGTCGATAACTTTGGAATAATCCATGCTGTTGGTCTGCTCCGTACGTGACAAGACGATATGAACATGGTTTGGCTGCGGAACATTAAGTTCCCGCGTATCTTCTACGGTAATAACCCTCTTATGGATATCCAAAAGCTTTAGCAAATTGTTCAACAAAGTCGTTTTACCGGTACCAGTACCACCACTGACAAGAATATGGTCTCCGCGGCGTAATGCAAGAAGAAGACGTTCATAGGCGTCATCTGGATCTTTTATGTTTTTTAACGGATTTATTTCCTTTAGCCTTTTACCCTGTTCCAGCCCGTAATCGCCAAAACCGAAGGCCACATCATCCGTATGAAGACGTATTGTTATGGCTATGCCTCCTGTTGCCGAATCGTCCAAATCGTATTCAATGTTTTTTCCAGCCACGCCGGTGAAACGATGCCCTCCGGGAATTCGGGCGTAAACTACAGGAGACCCGTTAATAGGATCAAATTCCTGATCATTCAAATTGGCAATAATATGCAGAAGATTGGTCAAATATTCTCTTGAAAGTTTTGGATCTTTATAGTTTACCCAAGGGAAAGCCCGTTTTCCGCGTAAGCGAAGCCAAATATCTCCGGGATGGTTGATTGCAACTTCCTCGATATTTTCCTGTTCATACCAATAGGCAAGCGGCCTCAAAACGGAGCAGAGCACCTCATCGTCCAACTTTCCCATAACTTTCTTACTCCAAAAAAATATTTTCCATTTTGTTTTATTGTACCACGTCTGCCCTTTTTCGTCAAGTTTTGAAGCCTGCCCGACAGTATTAAACTTTAGAACAGTTCAATATCGCCGGATATTTCTTCTTCACTTTCAGGAGCTTCCGCGACCGATCCGTCTGCTGCCGGCGGCGGAATTGCCCCGATATTCTTTCTCGGCTGAGGAGCATTCGGATTATTCTGCGGATTTTCGTTTACAAGGCCATCACCACCGTTATTATTGTTGGTCTGTGCCTGATTGCCCAAAATAACCTTCTGGCTGTTATTGGCGTTATTTCCTTCTACCTGAGACGTGCTTCTTGTCCCGCCATCGTCAGGATATACTTCGTTGACCAGCCCACCGTCTCCGCCGCCCGGACGTGCCGTTTCGACGTTCTTTTCAATATCCTTCGTACTTCTCAGCCACAAATCGGTCATCGGATAAATGATTATTCTCGTTCCAGCTGGAACATAAGTAACCGGCTGAATTTGTGACTTACTGTCAATAATTTCCTGCAATATCTGATCCATTTTATCCATAAATTCCTGCCGGGCATCTGTTGCTGCCTGCTGTTTGGATGTTTCCACCTCTCCGGTACTGTCTTCATCAGCCGCCATCATATATGTTATTGCCGAGCTGACCATCGTCCCTACGATTGGCAACGTATATTTTTTAACCAGCTGTTCATCAACATATCCCAAAGCGCCGCCGCCGCGTCCCTGCGCATCCCCGGTCTGCGTCCTTCCGGCATCCAGAAGAAATGCAATTCCGTCAGGGCGGATTATCCTGCTCCAGGATATTTCAAGCTTAACGCCGCCGCTTGAATTGTCAAAACGGCTTTCGACATCTACCGTCTGCAGCCCGCCGATTACCCGGCTTCCGGCCGGAATAATAACGTTACGCCCCGAATCTCCGTACACATTCCTTTCCACAATTGCAGTAACAGGCGCTTCACCCAAAGAAATCAAAGATCTGGCTAAAACAGCCGGTATCGGTTTATCTGCGGTTATCATATTATCCATATTAACCCGCAAAGTCGAAACTGCCCGATTTATCCCCCAATCGTCCTGCCAACCGGTGTATGAAGCAGCATTATAACCGGGCATTACTTTTGCCGCCGTCATTGTTCTGCGGCGTTCTTCCTGCAGCTGAGACAATATAGCGGCACGTTTCGGATTATATCTGCCGCCGGGACCTATACCGCCGCCGGGACCGACATTGGTTACTTCGTTTCGGTAATCCCAGGGATTAACCGTCGCTCCGCTTGCAATCTGCTGCCACCATCTTGTATTAACATTTTTTGTATCTTCCGATTTCTGTTCTTGCAGAGAGCCTACCGTATTCCCCTCCTTGTCGGTAATCTCGCCATTTTCCCCCATATTGCCGACAACAGTTCCGGTTTCATCTATTACCTTATTATTGCTGTATACATCACCGATATATCTTCCTCCCGGTGTTACGGCTATCCCAATGACTTTATGATTTATTTTGGTATCTGCGGCTTCTTTTTCTTCCTCGGTCAGCTCCGGGATATTTTCTTCCTCCTTGGATATGCCGGACTGCTCATCACCGCTTTCCGCCGTTTTATCAGTTTTGTCTTGTTCATGAGCTTCTTCTGCCGAAGTTTTATTTTTCGTTTCTTCCCCTTTACTTTCAACCGCAGGTTCAGTCCCATTTCCCGTTTCCGGTTCAACCGGCTTTTGATAATACTGAAGTTTTTCGGCAACAGCTATAACTCTGCCCCCGGCATCCATTACACGACCATCAGGCTGTAGTTTTCCAATTTCTACATTTTTGATATTAACAACCGAACCGTCTAACTTCAAATGGCCTATTACCTGTTTCTGCGCATCAAGAATTTCATAGCCCCTTGCGCCTCTACCGATTAAATTCTGCTTTTTATCCAACACAAAACCCTGGTAAACGGTTCCGACAATTTCTCCCATTACGCTGTAAACGCGTCCGTTTTTGGCAATATATCCGATTGTTTTTCCATCATTGTCATAGACATACAAATCATATAGCGCATAGCCATTCCCGCCATTTTTAGTGGTTACTTCACCGTTATATCCAACCTGCCCCAATGTTTCTCCTCCATCGGAAACCACACTGCCATCGGCTTTTACGCGTCCAAGATAAACATTATTCCGGTCAAAAGCTACCGTGTATTTAAAAGGGACACCAATATTGCGCCCATCTTTGGCCTTAATACTGCCGTCTAAATCAATAACAGCGGTTTGAATTCCGGAACTATCTGCCACATTACCATAAAAATCCGTATATCCGATAATTTTGTCATCAAACCCCATTACCGACATATGCGGGATTACCTGGCCGATAATTTCTTTTTGGGCATTTCGAACTTTACCATTGATATCCAGACATCCCAAATTCTGATTTTTATAGTTCAGAGCCGTTCCCAACGGACTTAACACCCCGACTGGCGTCCCGCTTTCGCCAATTACCGTACGCGGATGGACGACATGGCCGACGACCTGCTCCGTTTCATTGACAACCTGACCATTTGCCAAAACCATTCCCAAATATGCATCTTTGCTTGTTCTTGCCTCTCCGCCGTCGGAAACTACGCCTAAAAATCTGCACTCAGGCGAAACTACTGCTCCCATAGAGAGAGCAGTTCCGTACAATGCCCCCATGTTATCCAAAACGTAACCGTTAGAGCTTATTTTTCCGACCGTTTCATTTCCGTTTACAACCTGTCCGCTTATTAAATTCGTTCCCAAATAGTCACCGTTTATGCTGATGCTTACCGGGGCACTTCCGGCTCTGCCGTAATTCCGGGAAATCCTACCGGAAAGGCTCACAACGCTGCCATCCGGCAACACTTTGGCAAAAGCCTTATTCTGCCCGTTTACAACCAGATTTGTCGAATTGACAGTTCCCAGACTTTCTCCGGAGAAGTCCGTTATATATTTATCTTCAATTATCTTACCTAATGGCTTATCGTTTTTATCCAGAAATATACCGGAGCCGGTTAATCGAGCAATTTCATTCAGAGAACCGTTTTCAGTTTTTCCATTGCCTGACGTGTAGGACAGAGCCGTTCCCTCTGGAGAGTAAATGTCGCCAAAGCTGAAATTTCTTCCGTTAACATTTCCCGTTTCATCGAAAACATAGCCATAAGGCGATATTCTATAAGTTTTTCCACTCACTTCCAAAACCGAGTTAACGCCACTGACACCGATGAAGTCGTTGCTATTGTTAAAATTTAACCGCTCAGACAAGATTTTACCGATGCGTTTGCCGTTGCCATCAAAAGCTTCATCGGATTTCATTATCCCCAAGTCTACGCCTTCCAGAGAAACGACTTTTCCGCCAACCGAAGCATTTGCCCGAAGCTGCCCCAAATAATCAAATATCGGTCCGGTTGCATTCACGGTACCAATAACCGTCCCTTTGTCATCTATAATATGCCCGGATGCGCCGATTTTTCCAACCTGATTCCGCCCCCGTACGATTTTTCCGTCTGCCGTAATCCGCCCGAGATATTTCCCGTCCAGCGTATTAGCTGTAGCTGACATACTTATGGTAAAACCGATAATACCGCCTTCCTTGTTAATAACGCGATTGCCGCTAACAGCCAAGGCAACAACCGTACCATTGTTGATGACTTCTCCGTTGTAGCTGACCACCCCCATATAACTTCCGTCGAGAGCAAAAGCATACCCTCCTTCAACAACATGGCCTATTACCTGATTATCCGGGCTGTATGCAAAACCGTTGGCGTGAATATTACCGATAACATTTTTCTTCAAATCAATTACTTTTCCGTCCGGGGCAATACTTCCCAAAAATTTCCCCTGCGGAGAAACAACCATCTTGGAAGAAATCAGCCTGCCGGCCAAAAAGATTTTTCTTTCGTTCCCGGCATAACCGTAAGCATATCCTGCCGCGGTTACGAACCCAGAATTTTCTCCCGCAAGATTATAAAAACGCCCGTCACCGGAAACTCTTCCGACAATATTGCCAGCATCATTGTAAACCAGCCCGGGAGAAACCACAGCTCCCAGTACATCATAATTATCATTTACAACCAGCCCGTTGGGCAAAACCTTTCCGACAAGGTTATCGTTAATTGATGTTACCGAACCATCATTGTTGACTTTTCCCAAGATGCTGTTGTTATAAGATATGGCTATTCCCTGCGGAACAATGCCGCCGGCCAGGCTATTATCCTCATTTAACACAAAGCCGTCAGCCGTAATATGGCCGACGAGCTCATTATTGAAGTTAATAACAGAACCGTCCGGAATGACTTTACCGATAAGATCTCCGTTAAAATTAAGCGCACTCATATCTGCTGCAACGGCATTCTGGCTAATATTCCAGAACAACGCCGCAGACAATATAATCCTGCCTAATCCAAATATCTTAATGCGCAAATCAGTTCCTCCGGTTTTGAGCGACTTCATCCAATACATATCCGGAAACCTGATTTCTGATATTTATATATGAGCCGTTGCTCTTCAAATATCCAATCCTTCCGTTTGTTATACTCAGCACATTGCCGTTCGGGGCAAGGCGACCAAAATATTTTCCTCCGTTCCCTAATATATTAGCACCTATTTTATACGGATGTCCCATAATTTTTCCATTGTTATCTACAACTAAATTTGAAGAAATCATTTTTCCGATAACAGCCTGCTCCTCGTCCAGTACTTTTCCCTCGGCATTAACAAAACCGACCACTTTGTCCTGTTCGTTTATTACAATATCCCCTTCAACGATTTCTCCTAAGAGAATCCCCCTGTCATTAACAGCCTGCCCTGAGCTCAGTATTTTTCCGATGCGGCGATTGTCAGCCGAAACTACCGATCCATCCGCTACGACCTGCCCGATTATGCGCCCCGAATAATCCAAAACGACCCCATGTTTCAGAACACTGTAGTTTTTGTTTGACGTACCGCCGGGGAGGACTGTCGCCGCAATTTTGTCTTCAACGTCAATGATGTCTCCGAACGCGTTCAGATACCCTTTTACATTGCCCTGAACATCTATGACAATATCTTCGCCGATGACTTCGCCGATAATCTGTTTATTTTTATCAAGCACATGTCCGTCTGAGCTGACAAGCCCGCTCATATTGCCATCTACGTCAATCACTTTGCCGCTTTTGCTGACGTACCCAAGATACGAACCGTCATACCCAATTCCGACTCCGGTTTGTACGACACCGCCTTTATATTCTCCTTTTTCGTTAAACATCCGACCTTTGGCATCAATTCGTCCCAAAACCGTTCCCAAAACATCTATAACCGTACCATCACCATTGACAAAGCCAATATAATCACCGTTAAAATCCACCACATTCCCTTGCGGCAAAAGCCGTCCGGGCCGGTTTGCATAAAAGGAACTTCCGTCATATACGAATCTGTCTACGGCAATACCTTTTTGATTGTAAACATAGCCATCGGCAAACAGATGCCCGATAACTTTACCGTTAGAATCGACAACTATATTTTTCTCAGGCAGCACTATTCCCTTTATTTCTTTTTTCGGATTAACAATAAGGCGGTTCAAAAGAATTTTAGTATTGGGAATGACTTCCGTGCTGTCGTAGCCGAATGTTGATAAATTATTTATAAATTTTCCATTTAAATCATACGCCTGAGACTTGTCCATCACCTGTCCGACAACAAAACCGTCCTTGTTCAGAACCTCTCCCTGAAGATTTGCGCATCCAACCGTTCCTCTGCCTGATTTAATGCTTCCGTCCGGGGTCAACAGTCCCATCATCTCGCCGCTGTAATACAGGGCATAGGACATTTCAAAAACTTTTCCAATGACTTTTCCGTCAGGATTCAATACCCCTCCGTCAGGATTGACACAGCCGACATACTCCCCGTTTTCGCTGCGTACATAGCCGTCAGAACCGGCTTTGCCGATGATATTGCATTTATCATCCCGAACCCAGCCTATTTTGGCCACATCGCCGGTATAATTGCCGTCTTTATCTACAATACTGCGGTCAAATAACATCCGGTATCCGGTATCCTGTCCGTCTTTTTTTACCTTTGCATCGCGGTCAACATATCCGTAGTGCCTGCATCCCCAGCCTACAGCCAAACCGCCGACAACCGTTTTGCCGATAATGCTGTCGCCTTCCGTTGCCCGAATTAATGAATTCGGCAGTATTTTGCCAATAACCTCGTCTTTGGCATTAACGACTTCTCCGCGATTATTGATGCTTCCCAAGCTGTATCCGTTCGGGGAAACAGCTATCATATCTTTCTTTATGACGGCGCCGATTTTAATACCCCGAGAGGTGATGACGTTTCCATTCTCATCAATAAATCCTATTACCAGCCCGTCGGCATCATACACTTTTCCGTCTTTTCCGACATAACCGATAACATTGCCGTTATTATCTACGGCCAAATTTGAATATTCTCCCACTTTTCCGGTGATTTTCCCGTTTTCATCAGCAGTAAACTCCATATTGTCGCCGACCCGACCGACAATCTTTCCTGAAGAATCTTTAATGCTGCCATCTTCCTGCACGGTTCCCAAGATATTACCGTCAAAATCACGAGCATTGCCATTTTCATCGACATAGCCGATAACATTGCCGTTACCGTCCAATACTGCCCGGCGATTAACAACGCTCAATGTTCCGCTGCCATTTTGCGCAAGGCGGCCAATTACCTCTCCACTGCTGCCATGAACAGTTCCGTCTTCGGCAACAAATCCTATAACCTTTCCTCCATTTCCTATTACATGTCCTTTATCATCAACATAGCCTATGACTTTGCCGTTTTCGTCGACTACAACTTTGGACAAATCCCCGGCTTTGCCGATGATATTGCCATTGACATCATGAATCGTCCCGTCTTCACCTAAATACCCGACTAAATTGCCGTCAAAATCATGAACTGTTCCGTCATCATCAATGTAACCAATTACTTTGCCGTCTTTATCATAAGCCAAACGCTTGCTTATGTCCGCTTTCCCCAAGACTTCTCCGGTTACCCCGACAACGTTGCCGTCATCATCCAGAAAACCTAACAGTTCGCCGTTTTCTTTATAGACGTTTCCGTCTTCGCCGATATATCCGATAACGTTACCGTCTTTGTCAACAGCCAGTCCGGCGGTTCCTCCGACCCTGCCGATGACCCGGCCATATTGATCCGTAATTGTACCGTCGGGATTAGCTTTACCGATTAAATTTCCATCAAAATCGTAAACGTTGCCGTTTTCATCAACATACCCGATAACATTGCCATCCTTGTCATAAGCTAATTTGCCATTTTTGCCGACTGAACCTATAATTTCTCCGGTATTATTCAGAATATTACCGTTATCGTCGACATACCCCAGCGTATTTCCAGCAAAATCCCTGACTTCGCCATTTTCGCCAACGTATCCTATTATATTGCCGTCTTTATCGTACGCCAGATTTTTGGCTTCGCCCACCGAGCCGATAATATCGCCGTTAACTCCGATAATATTGCCATCTTTGTCAACCATTCCCAGTACATTGCCGTTTTCATCGATAACCCGCCCGTTTTCATCGACATAGCCGATAACCTTGCCGTCTTTATCTAATGCCAGGCGGCGTTCTGCACCGGCTTTGCCTATGATGTTACCGTCCTTGTCAACAATATTGCCGTCTTTATCGACTTTGCCAAGGATGTTTCCTTTGAAATCCTTCACTGTACCGTCCGGTTCAATATAACCGATGACTTTACCGTTTTTATCAAGAGCCAGCCTGCGGCCATCGCCGATTTTTCCGATTATTTCGCCATTGGCGCCAATAACATTGCCGTCTTTATCCACATATCCGACAATTTTTCCGTCGGGTCCGATAACATTGCCGTTTTCATCAACATATCCGAGGATATTGCCATTTTTATCATAAGCGAGCCTAGCGCTCTTGCAGGCCGTACAAATTATCTCTCCCGAAGCGATAACCTCGCCCTTATCATTTACATATCCGATTATTTCATTGTTTTTATCAAAAGCGAAATTATTGTTTTTCATATAGCCGATAATTTCGCCGCCTTTATCACGCAGCGTCTTTTTATCTGCATCCAGTTTCCCAATGATATTTTCCCTGACGGCCAGCACATTTCCCTTTAAGTCAACCAGACCGGCAATTTTGTTTTCATTACCGCGCACATAGTTTTTATCGTCAACATAACCGATAACGACATCGTCACTCCGGCGGACAACATTCAGGGCTATACCGGTCTTTCCGATTAGAATTCCTTTGGTATCAGCCACATCTCCATTTTTATCGCTGCCGATAACTTTGTTTTTGAAGTCTTTTACGGTACCATTGGCTTCTACAAAACCTATAATCTGGTTGCGCCGGTTATAAACAACTTTCTTTCTGACGCAGGTTTTGCCGATGACGGTATCTCCGGCTTTGACTACATTGCCGTTTTTATCTATAAAACCGACAATTTTGCCTTTCTCGTCAACAACACGGCCATGTTCATCGACATAACCGATAATGTTGCCGTTTTTGTCCGTTGCAACTTTCCTGAAATCGCCAGCCTTGCCGATAGCCCGGCCTTTCTTATCCAATATTGTTCCGTCTGCAGACATCCTGCCGATGAGATTACCCTTGAAATCCTTTACAGTGCCATCAGGCGTTACATAGCCAATAACCTTGCCGTCTTTGTCATACGCAAGACGTTTGAAATTTCCGGCGCTACCAAGATTTTCGCCGCTGGATTCAATAATGTTTCCGTTTTTGTCGACAACACCTATTATTTTGCCGCTGCAGTCAATTACGCGCTTTTTATCGTCTATATAGCCGATAAACACGCCTTTGCCGTTAAATGCCAGTTCCCTGACTTCTCCGGCTTTGCCAATTACGCGGTTATTTTTATCCAGAACATTGCCGTCTTTATCAACTTTTCCTAAGACTATACCACCGCATCCCTTTACCGTGCCGTCAGTATCGACATATCCTATAAACTTGCCGTTTTTATCATAGGCGAGCCGGCGGGAAGTTCCTGCTTTGCCGATTATCTTGCCGTTTGTTCCGATAATTTTACCGTCTTTGTCAACAAACCCCAGTAACTTTCCGTCTTTGCCGATGACTCGTCCTTTGTCATCAACTATTCCCATTACCTTGCCGCTTTTATCAAAAGCAAGAGTTGCATACTCGCCGGCACTTCCTATCCTGCGGCCGTTTTTATCTATGATGTCGCCTTTATCATTAACTTTGCCGATAACATTTCCGTCAAAATCAACCACATTGCCGTCATCATCAATATAACCGATGGGTTTGCCATCTTTCCCCAGCGCAACGCGCTTTTTATCCGCCGAATTGCCGGGACGCTCCGTGCTTATGATATTGCCGTTTTTATCAACATTACCGATGTGTTTTCCATTGTGGTCAAAGACCCTCCCCTGTTCGTCAATGTGCCCGATGACTTTTCCGTCCTTATCCAAGGCTAATTTGGCATAAGCGCCGGCTTTACCGATTATTTTCCCGTCTTTTCCGACAATATTGCCGTCTTTATCCATTTTGCCAATGGTGTTGCCTTTGAAATCTCTGACTGTTCCGTCTTTATCGACATACCCGATAACATTGCCATCTTTATCGTAAGCCAAACGCCGGCTGGCACCGACTTTCCCGATGACTTTCGGCTTATCGTCTTTTGAAAATTTAACGACCTTGCCGTTTTCATCAACATAACCGACGGCTTTGCCATCTTTGTCATAAACGATTTTCCGGCTCTCACCGTTGGTACCGATTTTTTCTTCAGCCACCCGGTAAACATTGCCGTTTTCATCAACATAACCGACTATATTGCCGTCTTTGTCCACAACGCTGTTATCAGGCATTACGACGCCGAGGACATTGCCGTTTTCATCGACTACAATATTGCCGGAAGATGTTACCTTACCGATAACGTTGCCGTTTTCATCAACAACCTCGCCGTTTTCATTCAGCCGGCCGATTATTTTTTTAGGGTCATTGATGTCCACCACGGTTCCGTCAGGCAGAACCCGGCCGATTATTTTGCCGTTTTCATCATAAACAAATCCGGCCTCCACAGCTTTGCCGATAACTTCGCCTTTACTGTTCACAATCGTTCCGTCCGGAAGAGCCTTGCCGATAACTTCTCCCTGCAAATCGACAACGGTGCCGTCGGTTTTGACATAGCCGATAATGTTGCCATCTTTGTCATAAGCCAATTTCATATTTTGGGCAACGCCAATAATATTACCGTCAGAATCGACAACCATTCCGTCTTCATTAACGCGGCCGATAATATTGCCATCCCGGTCATGCACATTTCCCGCCTCGTCTATATAGCCGATAATTTCGCCGTTCGGCCCTATTGCCAAGCGATGGGCACCTATACCGTCGCCACCGATGCTGCACCCCGTTGACGCATCGCAGCCCTGGCGCGTGTCCTCCGGATAAACCGCACTTCCCTTTATGCTGACTTCTTCCGATTTTGCACTTGATTTATCCAGCCTGGTTTCATACCAGATTATTTTAAAATTATTCTGTACATTGCCCGGAAGATGCGGCACCCATGTTATCAGGACATTGCAGGTTTCATCTCCGCGCAAATCACGATTACGGCATTTGTCTCGAAACTCAAATCCGTCTTCTGTTTCTTCCACCAACTCGACCCGTTCAATATGGATACTTTCGCTGCCGTCGGTTCCAATAGTCAAGACACTCTGATTCTGCGTATCTACACCGAGGATAAATTTGTTCATGTTAATTTGAGCCGGAGTAACCTTAATCGGCTTTTTTCGTTCTGAAACAGGCGTATCCTCCGTATCTATAAACACCGGTTCCGTATCAACAGAAACATCCGGAAGAATATTCTGGTTTTCAACAAAATCAGGAGAGGTTTCTTCCGGATTATAATTTTCTTCGTCCGACGAAATTACCAGCAGTCCGAACAGGAAAAAAATGCCGGCAATAATTCCTATCGTGAGGATTATTTTTCTGGTTTTTCTTTCATATTCTTCAAAACGGGTATTTTCGTTCATTGTATTCTGACCACACTGCAAAAGATACCGTTACGCCCAAGCTGGCTACAAATATTATCCCCTTCATCCAATGATTTGACCGGCCCGACGCGAAGATGGAACACTTCTCTTCCCTGGCCATCGGCAGGCGTATCCACCGAATAAAAAGGCTGATATTTTCCTATAGCGGCTGAATAATTTTTGGAAATATCATTCCACAACTTTTCAAGATTATTCACGTCTTCATCCGTTCCCAATTCAATAGAAATGTTGCTTTCATCGACATTGGCAAAAGCCTTGCCGTCACGGAATTCTTTCAGCAAAGCTTCCGTTTCTGCGGAAACAACGGCGTTTTTATCAGCGGCATCTTCTTTGGGCGTAATCAGCACCGGGCTTGAATTATTGGACGAATTCCCCACGGCCGGTGTTCCTGCCGCCGGAGTACCCTGAACTTTATCTTTCTGATATGTTATCGAAACATCCTGTTTCCCGTTGTATTCCGGCGTAACAAGTTCTGCACCGCCACCAGCCTTGACGTCATATTGCCCGGACAGAGACGGACGTTGAGCTGTTGTATTATCCTTTTTATTCTGTACCGGAGCAACAACAGGCGTTGCTTTCGGAATAGAATTTAATGCGGAGGCATCGTTTAGCGAAATTTCTCCTGAAGATGACTGCCTGCCAGACCGATTTGTATTGCCGGCCGGGACTTTTTGCCCGCTTATGATGTCTTCATAGCTTAAGCCGCCATTATTTTGTGTCGCATTTTGCGCCCCAGAAAATGAATTATTTTCAAAAAACGCAGCACCGGCTCCTGATGTACCACTATTTCCGGGCGCACTGTTATTTCCCGGCGTACTATTATTTCCCATGGTCGGCCGAGAGGTTCCGCCATTACCGTACACATCCTCATACTGCCCGGTTTCAAGGCCGTTTTCAGGTTTAGAAGCATGCGCCGACTGAAGATCCCACTCGTTCGTTTTGGCATAAACGGTATTTTCCAACCCGTCAGAATCTGCGCGACGGAGCTTCAGGCAAACAATCCGTTTTCCGCTGCGCAAAACCATATCACCCATGCCTTCAACAATAATCAAACGGTTGTTCGGCCCGGCTGTCCGGAAACCTACGGGTGTTTCGGAACGCTCGACAATCAACGTAACAATCGGCCGTTGTACAGCAGTCAGAGCTTTGTCTCCCAAATCAATATATGTGAATATGTTATCACGCCAAACGCGCTCCGGCGCAATAACAATATCATCGGGATTGGGAACATATACTTCAATATCAAACCTGAATTTCGTCGGATCGACAGGAATTTTTTCAATCCAGTCTTCTTTTTGCAAATTACGCGTAAATGTTGCATCCGCACTGGTTCCGTCCTGACTGTAACTGTTGGCGTTTATGTGGCCGCCGCCCGTTCCTGCCCCGATAACCGCAGAGCCGTTGGCATTCTGGCGGTTTTTAACAACTTCTATATCAATAATAGCATTAGTAATGCGGTCGGTATTTACCGTTTCGCTTTGAACATAAAAAACATATTTATTACCGGAACGACCAAAAACAATCATATTGGTATCCACTCCGACAAACTGCGACGAATCCGGATAAACCATCAAGCTTGAAGGCCCTTGTATTTCCGCATTAAATGACTGTCCGTCGCCGATATAGACATTCTCAATAACTTCCCAATTCGGAAAATTAATCAGAGTATACATTCCTTCGCGGACTCTGACCGGCAAAACCAACTCCGGTGTCCAATAATATTTGGTATACCCCGGCCGCGTCTGCCCTTCTCCCATGTGCTGCAGAGGATCTTTCCACGCGCTCTGCATCATACCAAGCGATCCGACGCCCCCCAGATAATTTAAATTGGTAGCTGCATAATTCCCCTGGCTTTGATCCGCGTTCTGATCCAGATTATCCTTGGTTACCTGAGCCTCGGCCAAAGTTGCAAGTGCCCCCAACGATAAAATTGCCGCTGATAAAATGTTCAATACTTTAGTCATTATGCATACCCTAAACATTCAATTAATTTGTTTTGCGTTCAACCTGTTTATAGTCAAGAACGGTAAATCCCAACGGATTTTTCAGCCTTTCGCCAAATTTAACCCGTTTGGCACGGTATCTTATCTTAACGGAAGCCACCCACACGCTCAAACGGGGCGTTTCATATTCCGGCATCATATCTTCAACCCGAAATTCCACTTGCCACCAGGTTTCACCGTTTACGCCACCAACCTCGGTTACAGAAGAAATTTTTATGTTACGGGTAATATTATGCTTGCGGATAAGCTCAATCGCCGCATCGGCAAATTCCTTACGGAATTTATCATAAACTCCGGTTGTAGACATCTCCTGTATCGTACTGCCTGTCCCCCAGCGCTGCTCCATTTCGTCAACATCATTGACAAACGTATTACGAAGAAGGACATATTCTCTGACAAAAATTTCCGTCAAATATTTATGTTCATAGATATTTTTCACCGGGTGGATAGTATATATCTGATCTTCTTTGTTTGAGAAGCTGAACAAATACGGTTCAATCCGATACAGCGGCATTATGGCGAATACGACATACGTCAGAATCAAATTACAACACAGGCTGACGGCAAAGATGATGGCAAAAGCCCGTGCCGTCCACAGATAGCGTTTTTCCGTTGCATTCTCGACAACAATATCTGCATTTCCGGAACGCCGATGCGGGCGTGCCGGACGGGGTTGCGGCGCCGCTTTGGCTCCTCCTCCCTCCAAGAGCAGTTTTTTTGTATTGTCAGAAGAAATCTGTTCAGCCATCAGCCGTACCTCTAATTCAGCTCATTGCCCGGAACCAGTCCGGCAGCGTCTTCGGCAGTTCCACCTCTATACAGGCACAGGGGGAAAGCTTAAGTTCGTACACGTCTTTACCTATTCCGACGGGTTCAGGCTCGTAATAACTGCCGACCAGATTGCAGGCGGCTAAAATTAAGACGGCAAATACCAAAATCAGCGCTTTATACATGGTTTTTCCTCTTTTTAAAATAACCCTTTTATATAATTAGAACTTTTAATTTTAAAAGTCTAACGAGAAAACAAATTGCCGCAACTTATCAACAGGCTAAATTGCACCATGTTTAGTATAGCACGAAAATGTTTAACAATATTTTAAATCTCGATTTCGCTTTGAAAATAACTATAGACGACAAATCCGAGAGGATTTAACAGGCGGCGGTATGCCGTTCTCCGGTTCGGGTCGACATAACCGCGGATATTGGCGGTCCAATACCTTTCGGTAATTGTCGGCGTAACGCTGGACCGGCGGCTCAACCGATCGCTTTTAAACGTATAATCGTAAGTTTTGAACTCAATTTTCCAAGTATTGCTGTTTTCACCGCCGGTTCGTTCAACCGACAGAATTTCCACCGAACGGCTGGAATTGTTTTCTATCATCTCCGCCCGCAGTTTTGGAAACACTTTTTCAAACTCCTTGTAAACCTTATACGTTGACAAATACGACACAAGACCACCCCAAAGCCAGCGGTTATTCATTTCCCGTTCGTCTTTGATATAGGTGTTTCGCAGTTCGACATATTGTTTCATAAAGTTAATCATCATTTTTTCCCGCGAATCCATCCGGCGGTTAATATGTTCTCTTTTGACAAGCGACTGCGAATCAGACAGCTCAACAAACATCTGCGGGTCAATGACTATTTCCGGAGCCAGTTTTAAAATAGATAATGTGGTACAAACGCCGTAAAGAAGCGAAACAGTGGCCAACATCGCCATCAATCGCGATATCCATTTGTAATAAATCAGCTTTGCCCGACGAACCTCAACAACATCTTCCGTAATGAATGCAGGAGGTTCTTTGCTTTTCCCTTTGTCGGCAATGCGCAAAATCTTTTGATTTATCAAATTGGCCATTGTCTGCTTCTTTACCTCTTAACCTGTGCGGCCCCTCTTAATATACCGGGCAGTAAGCTACTGCCTGGCTCTGATTATCCATTGAGGTTATGCCTTCCTCTTCCGCCGCACGCGAAGCTTCCCAGTTGGCCTTAGCCTCCTTGACGTCTTCGGTTACAGACGCTTTCGTTGCTTTCGGCTGAATATAAGATACTTCATCGGCATCGGCTTCAAAGGCTCCGAAATAATCCTCAATTTCCTGAATGCGCTCTTTAACCCTGTCAGAATCCGTAGCAGAAGCTTCCCCTTTCAGACTATCGAAACCGACATAGGTAACCGTAGTGCCATCGCTGTCTGTTTCGGAATACCCCTGATGGGCTTTGGCAATAGCCTCATCTTTCAGGTCATTCAGTTTGCAGAATATCTGCTCGTAATAGGAACCGCCGGAAGATTGGGCACAATCAACCTCATATTTGTCATCAGCCGCATTTTTCGCCAAACCTCCGTTGTCCATAATATAAGCTGCACACTGTTCTGCAATCTGATCAGCACAGGTACTGTCGCTTTCATCTTCGCAGGCCTCACCGTTGACACTCTCACCGAAGTTATGCAGCTGCGTGCACAAATTCTTCAAAGAATTAACAACGTCTTCCTTATTGTTATCCAACGTCTTCTGTGCATTATGTTCGGCATTCACTGCTTCCAGGAATCCACCGATAACGTTACGCTTAAATGTCGCCAAATCACCGCGCTGGCGTTCAATGCTGTTATCCTGGTTATTTTCATCCAGCAAATAATCATATATATTCTTCAGCATCGGACGATATTTCAAATCACCGTTCAGGAACTGCCCTAATTCGCTGTAATTCGTGTACATCGGTTCGGACGTACTGCCCAGACTTCCCTGCAAGGCTTTTGACTTGCCTTCATCCTTAGCATTGTGGTCCGCAAGCAGGTGCCGGACGCCGTTCTTATGCAGCGCAACTTCCTGACAGGTTTCGGCAACTGCTCCGGCGGGCAACGAACTGCGCCGTTTGAAGCTCATATTGCCGACACCGTCGCCACCACCCTCGTCAATTACCGTACCGCCAAGCTTGCACGGATATACGCCGGCACGTCCGATTATTGCACGGTAGTGTTCTTCTTTGCCACCGATATCCTTATTGTTGATATAGTCTTTTAACTTGTCTTTGCCATAAGACCGTTCAACAAACGTCTGCTGATATTTCGGCGTCGGTTCATTGCGCATATTCGGCGTTGCGAGAAGATATCGCCAGGTTTCCGGCAAATATTCTACAGGTTCAACGCCCTCGGTATTTTTATATTTCCGGTCAACCAGTGTTGAAAGCGACGGCGCGCCGTTTTCCTGCGGAACATCGTCATAGTCCATAGCACTGAAATAGAACACTTCCCTTATCGGCGCCAAATTCAGCAGCGGCCGGTGCGGCGCCATATAATCGCGCCCGTCATTTTCATCAAACTTGAGTTTTTCAGGCTGTTTGCCATATGACGGAACAGTTACAGTATACGCACCGCGAGCAGGCAACCCGGCAAAGAAGTCGTCGTCGGTTATGATACCGGACGGGATACCGAAACTTTCTTCCAGCTTTATCCCGGCAGCATTCAACTCTGACTGATGCTCGGCCTGTTTCAGCTCGTCAATCAGTTTGTAATGGCGTGCAGTTACAGCCTGTCCGCCGTCACCTTCACCATTGCCTGCATAATTTGCATGCTTGTATATGGCTTCATTCGGTGCTACGCCGTCTTCTCCGGTTACGCCCCATTCTTCCATAACAGTCGTGATTTCCTTTACCGCCGAATCAACTTCATCTTTGATAATTTCATCGGCTTTCGGAATATATCCGCCAGCTCCCGCAAGCGCATCAACAGCTTCTTTCATCGCCTGTTTCTTGACTGCCTGAGCTATCGTTTCAGGCGTATGAACGCCGTCTGCCACGCCGTATGCACTCAAACAGCCGTTGGCAACCACAAACTTACGAACAACACCGACACTTGACAGCTTCCGCGGATACTGCGACCAGTTGTTTTTGAACCAGCGTTCGTCTATCGTATCATTGACGATTCCCGGCAATTCACCGTCTACAGCCCCTTCGCTGTTTGATGTACCGTTGCCGAACATAACTCTCGCCATCGTCCATTTAAGGTTGTCAAATTTATATTCGTGGCTGTATTCCCTGCAGCCAATTCCCAAGAAACCGTCTTTTTTGCACCAACGGCGGTTATTATTAACCATACGGTCAGGTTCACTGCCGTCATCCTTGGTTTCAAGCTTGTCTTCAAATTCTTTATTGACAGCTTCAATTTCCTGCTGTCCCTGCTCCGCGGCAGCCAGATATTCCTTGGCAAAGCGGGATGCGCGCTCCCTTATCTGTTCGCTAAGGCTGTCAATCTGATCCTGAAGCACATCCAGCATAGACTGCGCACTGTCCATTGTTACCTGAGCCGTTGTTATGGTATTTTCCAACTCGGCGACATTTTTGAAAATATCGTCTTCGTCTTCAATATTTTCATACGGGTCATATTGGTTAGACTTGCCGCTGTACGACGCACATTCCTTGTCTTTTTCCGGAGCCTTTTTGCAGATATAGGCAAGTTCTTCTTCCAGTGCCGGAATCTGGCCGATTTTCTGCGCAAGGGTCGGATTTTCATATTTTTCCAAATCTTCACCGGCGCCGGTCAGGATAGAATCCAAATCCTTTTGCAGTTTTTCAGGCTTCGGATCTCTACCGGCAAGACGTTCCTGCAAGGCCGGGATACGGTTGTTTTTCAAATCGTTAACCTGATTTTCAATCGCAGTTACCCTTTGCAGAGAACGCTGACGCTCCTGTACGGCTTCATTTTTGGTATCCGTTGCCTGGCTTAAGCGTTCACTGTGCGATTTGCGCGCTGCAATAGTTGACTTCAGCTGAGCCTTCAGCGACTTCATTTCACTCTCATACTGCGTAACCATACTCTGAAGCCTTTGTTCCACTTCTTTACGCTTTTTCAGAATATCTTCAAAGCGGTCAGAAGCTACTACCCGTCCGGCTGCATGCGTATTGTCAAACAGATGGGTAGTTTGCGAATCCAGACTGCCCGGGCAGGTGCTTTCAAAACTGCCGCCATTTTTCCAGCTGCCAACAACGGCCGGCATATATTTCTGAACAAGGAATTTCGTACTGAAATCCCACGTTCCCGGACATTTGCCGCTTTTGTCTTCCAGCGAAGCCTCATAGGTGGTATTTGCTTTCGGGAAAGCGCAGCCGCCGGAAAGGGATTTTATACGCTGGTCATATTTTATCGGGACCGTCGTCGGTACACACCCTTCCTCTTTGCTTCCCGTAATCCACCCCGTATCATTGCTGCCGCTGATACTGCAGTGCAGCGTCTTGGAGCAGCTATAGGGTTCACCGTCGCTGTTGTAGCAGGTACACATTATGGTCTTGGTACCGGAACAAGATGCGGTATCACCGCTGACACTACATCCTCCGCTGAAATCACCACATTCCTGATTCCAGGCATCTTTTGTTGCATCGGTTGTTAATTTACACGCGGTAACAGCAGGCAACACTTTTTCAATCGGCCCTACTCTGCCATATTTCTCTGCCTGAGTCTTAGCCACGCGATAGGACATCATACCTTCGTCTACGGCTTTGACTATCATCCGCATATTCCGATATTTATTGCGCAGATATTCGGATTGCAGATTTTTCTGGTCGTTCCAGGGTTCAAACTGCAAGGTGCCGTTTTCAGTCAGTTCCATAACGTGATTGTACCCTATGCGCCAGCCTTTTTCGGCCTTTACACGGTTATCCGTCTGGATATCATCGGCCTGCGTTCCATCTATCAGAAAATCGGTATCATTATATTCGCGGGTATTTTTCAGTCCTTCCATTTCATAACTTTCGGCCAATTTTGGTTCAAAGTCTACGGCCGGCTGTTCTGACTCTGTATCTGACGTAACTGTATCCAATACGCAGGCAAACATGGTAGAACTGGTTACGGTTTTGCCCGAAGCGTCTTCGTATTGGCAGGGATTAGTTTCATCCAAGCGATACCCGTCGGGGCAGCTTTCATAAAACCCGTCACATTCACTGCTTTTCGTTCCCAATATCGTATCCGTCGTATCTTTCTGGTACTCTTCTATTACAGTACGGGAAAGCCCGGAACGACTGTCATGGTCGTTAGCTTTGGCCGGAGCGCTGCCGCCGTACCAGATAGATGCTCCCTGACCATTACTGTAACGGTCAAAGAATCCGGCCGTGCACTGATCGCTCTTTTCCAGAACTTTCAGCATACGCTCATGAATTTCTTTAGCTTTCAAATATTTACGGTACTGAGACTTATATTCGCCAAGCTGAGCCTTTAAGTTATGCAGGTTCATCGCCTGGTTAATCTGCTCGTCAACCGGCTGCAGTTTTCCTAAAATTGCCGTATCGTCCGCATTTTTGAGCTCAGCCTTATCTTCGTTAAGCCCGGGGCAGTTTTTGCCACCGTTTTTGCATTCTTCGCTGCGAATGTAGTCGCCGCCAAGCATCGTTCCTTTAGCATGGGCATAGGTTCGGCTTTCATTATAAGCAAAACGATATCCGTTATCAAGATAATCTTCGGCCGAACTCTGCTGGTCATCAGGATTTATCGGGTCAACCATATCAATCTGCTTAGCGGACATAAACTGCGCTTCCGCCGCCGTCAAGTCTTCTACCATACGCATCAGGCGGTCATATACCGTCGTTACGATATAGGCGTTCATAATTTCGCCGTACTGACCGGGGTTTTCACTATTTTCCGGATCACCTTCGGGCTCGGCCTTTTCCGGCTCGACATAAGCCATCTGCAAACCGAAAAAGACGCAGTGTTCGGCCATTTCTTCCTTAGTATACAGCCCTTTCTGGCAATTATCCAACCGCTCTATGGTCTTTTCTACCAACCCCAGATAATCTTCCGTTACCCTTCCGGTCAGATAGGTTTCCATTATTACATCCTGCTTATATTCAATCGCTTTGTGTTTATATGCCGTCTTCACCGCCGGATAATTGTCCGGATAGTCGCTTTCGGGAGGATAGGTGAAAAACAGCGTATGGAAAGCATTGAAATTTTCTTCTTCATCAAGGCCGCCTTTGCTGATGCCCAATTCAGCATTGTTTTGTAATTTTCCCTTGCCCGGGGTTTTATTTTTACCGCCTTCGCTTTTAAGTTTTTCGGATACAAAAGCAAAAACCTGTCCTTTTTTAAGAACTTCAAGCTTTTGGCTGTTCAGCTCGGACTTAATTGTCTGAAGCTGGCGGTAATAAGCCTTCAGATTGGACACCACCTTATTGGCATTGCCGGGAATATCGACTTCAATGTCCCAAGGCATCGGCGGCAATAAAAAGAATGCATCTGCCTTTTTTACCTCTGCACCCAAGATGACGACACTCAGGAGCAGGCATTGCAGCAATCTTAATTTTTTAACCATTGGTAGTCCTCCCCGTTAACTTTGTAATTTTCTTCCACCGCGGTTACGGCATTGTTTGCCGTATCAGCCTCTTTTACAATCTTATCAACATATTCCTTAGTCAGAATATATTTTTCCAAATCAAAATCCTTATAAGTTCCGTTCGGCGTTTTTACACCGTTCAGATTTAGCAGTTCTCTTGCCGCCATATACTGCAAGCGGGCGCTTTGCAGTTTGGCATACATCAGCAGAGCCTTCATATTTTCTATTCTGGTTGCCGAATAAGACGAAATTGCCTCCAACTCGCCGGTAGCTTTGGGTGTGTTCTTGAACATTTCGTCAATTACTTCGGTTCGCACCGGAATCTCACGCCGCAGTGTTGCCGTTACCTGCAAAAGATGCGCTGCCGTATTGGTCAGCAAGTACTTCCGTTCGCGCGCAACGGCATCAATTTTTGTCTGGTGCATAATGCGCCCTTCATCGCCCGACGCGCTGTCCAACTCTTCCGGATCATAAAAATAACGTTCAATAAATTTTTTATAGTCTTCTTCCGTCGGCGTAAATTGGTTGACGATATCCGGATTGCTCTTCATGCTCCATTCAATATCTTCCTCATCCGCCACTTTGCTGACAAAAGTCTCGTCTTCTTTATCAGCATCCAATTCTTTCAGACGGGTCTGATACGATACATACTGCGGGTCTTCCGAAGTTCCGACTTTGGCTTTTTCATTTTCCAGCGTATCGCGCTGGGACTCCAGCGTTATAGCCAAAGTATCCAGTTCTGTACACGCCGCAACCAGTGCATCATATTCCATCTGGGCTGTCATATATTCATCCTGCGCTTTTTCAGCCTCACCGGGAATATGTTTAACGCTTTCATATTTGGCTTTCTTTTGCTGGACTTCCGCCCTTTTCTGGTCGCGCTCGCTTTCTTTTGACGTCTGCAAACTTCTGGTTTCTTTTATACTTTCTTCAACGATGCCGATTTTTTCGTCATAATACAGATTACGCCCTTCTACATAAGCATCCTGCTCTGCCTGAAGCTTATCCTTGTTTTTCTTTTTGGTTCCCTCAACAACTTTTTTCATTTTTTCCTGAACCAGTTTTTTACCGTTTTCGGTCGCATATTCTTTAGCCAGTCCGAAAAGTTCTTCCTTATTGAAGCCCTGCGATGTCATCTGTTTTGCCTGAGAAACATGCGTCGTTATCTGCGTTGAGGCATCGGCAAGCTTGCCAGCCCATTCGCTGATTTTTGCTGCCAGCGTCGGCGCATCAATAATCAATGCCTCTGCCGGGACAGGCCTGAATGCCAGCGAAAAAATTAATGCGGTTGCAATTAACAGTCTTTTCATGCCAGCACCTCCCCTATTCATCCGCTTCTCTGGTTTGACGCGTCAGTTCAGCCGTTGCTCCCGCGCTCGCCATATATGCGCGAAGCTCCAAAATCCGGTTCAAACGCTGTTGCGTCGCGATAGCTACGATATTTTGCGCATTTAGAATTTCATCAATATTATTCTTTTTGAATTCAACCTGATACAGAGAACCGTCTTCGACGAGTATGCTCTGTCGTGCCGAAACGCCCTTGGCAAACAGAAGCGCCGCATCATCTGCTACGACGGCATTAATCAAACGGCGGTTTTTACTGGTCTTTTCAATATCATCCCCCTGGCCGCGCTGGTAAATATAGCTGGTTTCAACCGTTTGCGCCAAGCTTTTGTCGCTTTTTTTCTTCAAATCGCCTTTTTTCAGCTCTTCGGCGCCCGGCATAACCCTAATCTCCTTCATGCTTTTTACATAACTTTCCGAATCTTTGGCAAAAGCCTCCAAAGCTTTCGGATCACATTGTTTCGGGTTTTTGTAACAGCTGCTTGCCAAGTCAAACCCCTGCCGCGCCCTCTTTTCTATATCGCGCAGCTTTTTAGTATATTGCTGAACCTTATTTTCTACATCCTTATACAATTCCAGCGCCGACTGCACTTTTGCCATTATGTCAAAAATTGCATACGCTTCTCTCGTATACACGAACAAAGAAAGGAACAGGGCTATACACAGTTTCTTTTTCATCAGCCTTCTCCACCCGTGGTTTTGCCAAAATAGTTATAATCAAACGTTGCCAGATCTTTTAAAATTTCTGTCTGCTGATTTTGGGCATCCGCATCTACTATGCTTAAAATTTGCTGTGTCGAATAGTAGTTTATCTGAGCTCCGGCAGCATAGTCGTCTTTGGTTGTCGTACTTTCCTTCAATCCATCCTGCATACTGACAATGTTTTTATCCTTGTCCGGATCAGGCAATTTTTTAGGATCAACATAGTCCAAACTTGACTTATAGTTATTTACCACCGCCAGTGTCAGATTATTAAATGCAGAATCGTTATAGGCTTTAGTCTGTTTATCACGCCATTCTCTTTTGGCGGCTTCGGTATCTGCCCCTATAGCAGAACCATTGCTCGTCCCTTTGCTGGCGGCTTCGGCATATTTAAACAGACAGTCGGCCAAATTCTTTTCTTTCTGGGCAATAGATGCCGTATCGGTTTTATTTATTTCCGAAACGGAAATATCTTTGGCACGCAGACCGCAGATTGACAAGATTACATTTGAAAAAACGGCTTTTCCTTTTACTGCCTTATTTTCATTGGCATCCAAGTCATCGTTTTGCATTGTTCCCCAGTTCCTTTTAGTCGCCTCGACAAACTCGGAATCGCGCCCGTCCAAAAAAAGCGTCGTTCCGCGTTCAAAATCCTGAGCCATGGCCTTAGCGCGATTCAATGCGTCAATACGGCGAATTTCGCTCCATAGTTTGGGCGATTCAATATCGGTCATCCCCATTAAGGCAAAACCGTTACGCGTATTGTCAACATCTTTCAAGGTTTTGCGCAAGACATACAATGTCCCTTTATTGCTGTCATCGTCCGGTTCCAAACTCCCCCAAGTCGCAGAAAATTGTTTGGCCTTGCTTAAACTGACAATATTTGCAATGCTATAATCTTCGATGATGTGTTTGTAAACGCCGTTTTTCTGATAATCCTTATAAAGTTCTTCTTTGAATGCATTCGGATACAGGTCTTTTTCAGTTTTGGCCTTTACAACGCAGATTCTTAATTTCCCAGGATTTTCTTCTACGTCGGCAACATCCAAATTATCACATGCCAGTTCTTTAGACAGCAAAAAACTTTTATCGCCATCTTCGGCATAAACCCCCTTCAGAAAAAAAGACAAGTTTTCCGAGTGAAAGCTGAAAGCATATACTTTACCAGACCGTACAAACTTTTTTTGCATTTGCGGCCCTAAAAAAGACATCTGCTCACTGCCGTCTGAATAATCTCCTGAATTGCTGATGCTGTTCATCATATTTTCTTCAAGCGCATCAATCTTATCTGCAATTTCCTGCGCATTTGCAACTAACCCGTCGATAACGCCCTGGTCTATTCCGGCATCAAGGGAAGCTACGCTGTTTTTAAAATCCTCGCCGGCCTGGTTTAAAGCTTCGCGGTCGGTTTTTCCCGCGTAATAATCGCTGACAGCCTGACTGTAGCTGTCAAATGCCGCTGCGACTTTTTCACTGTACTGTTCGTTATAGTCCGCCTTGGCGGAAGCGATGATGTCTGACGAAGTATCCTTTAATCCGTCAATATCATTTTTAATATTTCCAGCTTCCTGCTTGAATCCGGCGCGCTCTTCATCACTCAGCCCATCATACCCGTTGACGCTGTCTACAAGCATATCCAGCGCCTGATTGGCGGTGTCGAGTGATTCATTGATAGCTTTATCGGCTTCATCAAATGTCTTGTTAACATTTTCTCTTACGGTCTCTGATTCTTTTTTGGCTTCATCAACAACCGTCTGGACATCTTCTTCAGGAGCTCCCGAATCAACTTGTTCGTTTACGCTGTCAACCGTTGTTTCCGCATTTTCATTTTCGGCCGTACCGGCGCCGTTAAGCTCCTTGTTGACATCATCAACAATGCCCGACACATTATCAGTCGTTTCTTCAATATTATCGGTAATCGTGCTTACGCTGTCTTTAATATTGGTTATTGTCCCTTTTAAATCAGCTGCGTATTTTTTAACCGAAGCAACCTGATCTCCAATTGTTTTAATCGTATTGGTTACATTATCCAACTGACTTTTGGCGTTGGTAATCCGGTTTAGCCCGGTACTGATGCTGTTTGTAAAGGAAACTATTTCTGTCAAATCGATTACAGGCCACACGAACGCATATACCGGGCGCACTGCAATAAGAAAGCTGCAGATTACAGCCATTACTGCAATTTTTCCGTTTACTGTTTTCCTACTCATTTCGTGTCCTCCCTAATAATCTTTGGTTCATAGGCCTGCGAGCAAATCCATTCTAAGCGAAATTTTATTGATATACTCTTAATTTTCCGTTTCTTTTGTTCAATTTACGGTTTCTTTCCCTTTCTTTTCCGTTTTTTTGATTTCTGCTGCCATAGCGGCAAACTCCGATTTCAGAATCTCCGCCTCTTTGTTTAATTCTGCTATAATCCCTTTATCGGGAGCAACATTCAACAGTGCCGCATCCTCTTTTAATTTCTCTCCGGCTGAAATAACTTCTTCCCGTGATGCATCCCCCCGCAAATATCGCTCTATAACTTTTTCATAATTATCAATGCCGTCGGCAATTTTATTTTGATACTCCAGATTATATTCTTCTTTTGCGCTCTCTGCCACGGCAATCATCCTGTCCGCCAACCGCTGCTGCCGAACCTGCAGTTCTCCTATTTTTTTCTCCAGCATCTCTTTGTCCTGTTTATCCAACCGGTCAGTATCTCTAACAGCCTGAGCCAATTTTTCCAGAGCCAAACGGCTTTCTTCAGTCGTTTTATTCAAAGCGCTGACTGATGCGTCCATAACATCATTAAGCTGTTCTGCCATTTTTTTATTCTCATCTCTGGCCACGGCAAAACCTGCCTTTATTTCTTCCCGCAATGCGGCCATGTCATTTACATCGGGGATTTCTTCTTCCTCCTCCTCTTCCTCTACGGCTTCAGGCTGCGAGGAAACAGGGGCAGAGGAACCCGATATTCCCTGACTGCCGGATTTTTCCGTATCTGTATTCGGCTTCTGTGTCTTTTCCTGAGCTTTGTTCAGCAAATCTTCCGCATCTTTGCCGGTCTTTTGTGCCGTATCAATTCCCGATGTTGCTTTATCAGCCATACCATCAGTCTGATTCAAAGCGCCCTGCGTTTGCTCAACAACATTATTTACCAATCCGCTTTGCACATTATTTACCTTGTCAATAACGTCGGTAACGCCGTTTTGAATATCTATGTTTGTTCCAAGATTATCATTGACAATTCCAGCGCTTTCATTAGCGATGTCCGCAATATCATCCAAATTATTACGCAAATCCTGACTAAACTGAGAAATGGTATCTATACTGTCGCCAATCGCTTTCAGACTGTTTTTTAATTCAGTCAGCTGAGATTTGGTCTGGGACAATGAATCCAGAGAGGTTGTTACATTTGAAACAATCGGAATTATCTCGCCAAAATCCAATACGGGCCAAAACGCGTAAGCCGGCTTGTTTATTAAAAACGAGGCGCAACAAAGGATAATAGCTGTATGCCGCTTACATTTCCCCATAATTTCCCTCCCTGTCAAATAATACGTTTGTTGAGTGGTATGGTACCATATTTTTTATTTTTTGTCAACAAAATTATGCCCCCATGCCATCCAGATACTTGGTTACGAATCCGTCCTCGCCGAATTCTTTGACCAGACTTTCCACCAGCAAAACGTTTTTAATGCCGGAATTATAAAGTTTCAGATAAGGTCCGAGACCGCTTAAGTTGACATCAAGAATGACTGACTCACCCTCACCGTTTTCTCCTGCATCCGGGCGTTTTAACAGAATAGCATACGGACAGTCGCGGTACGACCTGCCGCTGATGAAATCATACTCGCTGTCGGTCAGGTTCCATTTGGCATAAGATTCCGGCGTCGCCTGCGTATTACGGAAGAAAATCATCGTCTTGCACTGGCCGCGGACGGCATCTCCGACACCCAGCTCGTCAACGATGTTCGGCTGTTGGAACGCACAAAGATACGCCTGGCGTTTTTTACGCCCTTCCTGAAGCCCTTTAATGAAATTATCACGAAACATTTCGTGTTTTAACATCGGCGCCGTTTCATCAATCATAATCAGAGCCGGAGCGCCGGTTTCGGTACTTTCGGACTGAATACGATGCATAATGTAACTGATGGATGCGGCTGCCAGCGTATCATCATCAAAAATTTCCGTAAAATCAAATGCGACAAAGCGGTTGGAGCTTAAATCAAGGCTGTCATGTTCGGCATTAAAAATGTTGCCGTACTGGTCAGGATTTATCCAGCGGTATAATTCGCGCCGCATCGTACCGGTCGGGGAGAAACAGCTCTTATACAGGTTTTTCAAAACCCTTTCTTCAGGACGAAGATAGTCAAACGCCGTTGTTACGGCACGAGCCGCTTCCCGTTCGGACAATGCGTCGTTCGCCATTGTTATCGCCTTAAGCCAGTTGCGGAGAAAAGCGCGGTTGCTCATCGTATCACGGGAATCAAACGGATTAAGCGATACGTTCTTGCGTTCACCGCTGAAGCCGACATAGGCGCCCTGCACCATGTGAGTAAATATTTCTGCACCCCGGTGGCGGTCAAAGAAATATACTTTCAAATCGCCGTGCCGCATTGCCTGTCCGGCCAAAAACGTCAACAATGTCGTCTTACCTTGTCCGGTCGGACCGACAATACAACAGTGCGCCACAGCCGACTCAGCAGCGGAAATATGGAACTGAAACCGATACGGAGACCCGCTCATTGTGCGGAAAACGGTAATAGCGCCCTCGCCCCAGTCACTGCGCGGAAGGCCGGTCGACAACTGTTCGAAAGACACGGCAAGCGACACTATACGCGACAGGTAAAAATAGGTTCTGCCACAGGTGTCATACCCCGGAAACTGATTGAAAAACGTTGCCTGGGCAATCCAGTTCTCGCGAACCGGCGTTACGCTGAACAACCGGCAGATACGCTGGACTTCACTCTCGCCGAATTCAATTTCTTTCATCGTATCGCCTTTTAAGATGAAGCTCATTGAATATTCGACAAGCGACTGGTGGTCAGCATCGCTGTCCTCTATCGCGGCCAGCGCTTCACTGTACTGCGCAACAACATCCGAGGAAAAGCTGGTTACCTCAGCCATTTTCTGCTGCTGAACCAAAATCATACGGGCTTTGGGCTTAAACAGCGGATGAATATTGTGAAGAACCGTCATCTCGCAATCAATCGCCAGCAGCGACGAAATCATACTTTCGTCCATATAGTCGCCGGAGTTCCTTATCCCCATGGTGAGGGCAAATTTTTCCTTGCCGCCGGAGAAAAACTTGATAACCCCTTCTTCGCCGGTGAAATGAATTCCGTCGGCGGTCAACAGCTCCTTTAATTGAAACCCCTGCGCCCCGCGAGCTTTCGGCGCAGGTTTGCTAATCGGATTCAGCACCCGGACAAACGGATACACGGGACTCATCTCCGCCGGGCTTTCGTCGTCTTCATACATAACTTTGATACCGTAATCATTCAGATTGGCAACGACGGATTGCGAAGCATAGTTTAAATCTTTGACAGCGTCTTTTTTGTCTTCTATCGACAAGATGATATAATGGTCATTTTTATAAACGCGGCTCAGATTTTCGCGCCAGGTATCATCAACAATTTTCAGCCATTTATTACCGAAGTCAGCCTTGTTTTTTTCCATCGGCACCCGATCTCTGATGGTAATTACCCGACAGGTAATCTGCAAATCCGCCATATTATCCAGCCAAGACTTGCGTGCTTCAAACATGGACAATACAGTTTCTTCACGCGCCGAAGTCAAATCCACCCCTTCAACCTTAAATACGCGGACATACGATCCGTTGCTGCAACGCAGGGTCGAACCGTCCGACAGCAAGCTGTCAAACGGCAAAAAGTCAGCCACGCGGGACTCGCTCGGCTGCGGCAGTACCCAAGTTCCTATTTTGGAAACCAGGGAGACCGCTATAGCGGCGGCAGCGATAATGCCAAAGGTCGCAACAAAGGCATCCGCGCTTTGAAGCCCGGCCATAAAAAGCGTATAAAAGTCAAAATCAAGGTTCAAATTTGTGCCCTTTCACTTTGTATAAATTCTGCGGTACAACATTAGTCTGGCCGAAAGCCTGTATCATACCCGACAAGTGGGGGTCTTTTGCCCCGAGGGCAACAACAATCAAATGTCCCAAAACAATACTGACCAAAAATACCAAGGGATTGATATCACCCATTCCGATAGCCATAAACATAAAGGGTATCTGCAAACCGGCATTCAGCGCCGTCGGCAGAACAGGCCCCCAAAACAATTTGGGCGGATTAGCCACTGCTTTCAGGATAACATCTTTCATAAGCCAGCTCCCTGTTGAATCTCTCTTTTAATTCTAAGCCGATAAATCTTACAAAATTATTAAATTCAACTATTTTTTATTATGGCAATAAGATTAAACGGCTGGCAAAATTCAGCTTCCGAGACTGCTGCGCGGAACCGCATTCATATACGTATCATTAAATTCAGATTTCAAATTGGCATGACTGCCGCTGAAATAATCAATAACAGCTCCCGTTGCCGATAACATAAACAAACTGATAAAAATGTATCCCAAATGTTTGAAATTGATTTTACCGCTGATGGCCAGGAAGGTAAACATCACAATACCAAAGCAGGATATGGCATAGGCAAAAACACGCAACTGGGAAGCAAATGTCGCCGTTTTCTGCCGCAACGTTTCAAATACGCCCGAAGCAGCTTCTGCTTCTCCACAAAAAGAAACGACAGAAACAGCGCATACGGCAAACAAAAAGGCTATTTTCATATTTCTGTTCATCGTTCCCTCCTAATTTCCCAAAGCGATATCTTCGGCTATAGATTCAGCCCCGTCCGGAGCAAACATGGAAACAAATCCCGCGCACAAACTGATAACAACCAGCCCCAGAATAATCGCAGTCAACCATTTCCAGTTGATATTTCCGAAAAAGCCGCCGATACAAACGGCAATAATGCCGACGGCGGATGCAGGATAAATAATCTCGCGCAGCCCAGTAAATATTTCCCGCCCCGAAGCTATAAGCCCGCCAAACGCTCCGTCAGCAAATGCAGGCACAGGCGCCAGCAGAATTGCGGCACCCAATACCATAACAAAGAATCCGTATTTGCGTCCAAGTCCAAACATTACGAGACCTCCCTCCCGATTATTGTATTTATTATAACATAATTATAAGAAAATAGCCAGCAAAAACGTATCTCTCCTTTTCCTCCTATCTTTATGTTTTTACGCTATTTTGCTGTTTTGTAACAAAAATTTCACACTTAAATCAGGCGCACCGCGAACAGGCTTGATGCTTTACAGACAAAACCAACAGATTGTGTGGAAAACGGCACCTTGCGGATAAAAATGACGATTGACAGGGAAAACGATACCCTACGGACAATACCGATAAATTATGAATAAGACGTCCCGTGGATAAGGCCGGCATATTACGGATAAAAAAAGCGCCGCAAAGCGACGCTCTTTTCTTTTTTATTTGTTAGTTGCCGATTACAAGCCGTCAGCAGACTGGCTGAACGTATCACCCGTCTGACCAGCGTTAATGTTACCGCCGGTTGCGTAGTTTACGATTGCACCAGCCGCAGCCAGAATAGCCAGACCAACTGCAAGACCAGCAAACCATGTCCATTTTACCTTACCGAAAATAGCTTGGAACGCAATACCAATCAAACCAAACGCACCAACTACGAAAATAATGGTTTTAATGTGCTGGAACAGAACCAGAGCTTTTTTCATACCGGTTTCCATAACGCTTTCAGCGTACGATGCATCGGCAAGCACAGCCGTGAATACAAGTGCCAAAGAGCACAGTACCAACATCTTTTTCAGATTTTTCATATCAGTTCTCCTAAATTCATTATACATATTTACTTTACCTCAATTTTGAAAAAAATTCAAGTTTTTTAAGCCTCTTGAAAATACAATCAACCTATTGTTTTTTAATAATTTTCATCTTCTGTAACAAAAATTTCACACTCCCGGCGAGCCAATTATCCGGCTTTTGTTTTGCGCAAATGCATAAACACATGATTTTGTTGTTATTAGTTATGCAAATATACTTGCTAAAGATTCTATTTAATGTTTAAAATATGGTTAATATTTCGAATGCAGCCGATTATATTGTGAATTTTGGGGAATATTTTACCTATGAGAGGTATGAAAAGTTTTGTTTTAGGCTTCAGCCTGTCGTTATTTAGCATGTCCGTAGGCGGGCAGCTATATTCGTCAGCGGCTGGCAAAACGCACCTTCCCCTTCAGACGGACATTAAAATTGATTTATTTAAAACAAAAGAAGATGCCATTAACAAGGCCGCATCCGATATTTTGACCAAAGTACAGAAGCAGACTATTACCACTTCTGCGATTTCCGGCCTAACGGAGAAACCTTCAGCTTCAGCTTCTGCCCCCGACAAAGCAGACTCTTTCCGTTTCCTTTCCGAAAAAGAATTACCCGAGACAGAAACCGCTGAGATAGCTTACGCACCGCAAGATATTAACGGCATTGAAGACGACGAGATATTAAGCGTTAATATTGACGGTTCAATACCGATTGAATTTGAAAATACAGACAAACAGAACCTAAATGCGGAAATTGCTCAAAGCGAAGATGAGAATAAGGTTGCCATGCTGCCGACATCCACATTATCCGACAGCGAAGATTTTATCCCCGATACGCCCTGGGTGGTCGCCAAAGGGAGCAAACACATAAAAAACAAAAAGCTGCTGGAAAAATATCAAGACCAGCAACCGCAAGACCTCTTTACCGACAACTTCAAGCAAGCCGCAAACGAAGATCAGGAAATTTCCTATAAGGTTGCTGAGAAAATTAAACAAAGCATCATTTTCCCCATACCGGACGAAATATTAAATGATGAAAACCTCACACCCACATTTATTAAAGGCAACAGAAAGACCGGCACTCCCGCCAAAGGACGTCAGGATACACCCTCACAAGCGAAAGAGGCTAAGCCCGCACTTCCGGAAGAGAGCGTGAAAATTCTCCCCAAAGTTTCGACTGTCGCGCAGAAAAAAGATGAATCAAAAGGATTTCTCAACAGCATATCTTCATGGTTCTCAGACAAGCAACCTACTGACACCGCAGCAAAGCCAAAATCCAAAACCGCACCAGCATACAGCAGCCAGGGCGCCGGCAAGGCTGAAGAAACCATAAACTCCAATGATGCTCTGGTCAGCTTCTATGAAACCATTCAGGAGACAAAACAGGAGCAAGCCAAAAACAAAATTATCCCCTCTGAGCTAAAACTCTCGTTCCAGCCGGACAGAGCGGAAATTTCAGGCCAGACCCTGCGTTGGTTGAAAGCTTTTTCCGAAAAAGCAAAAGAAGAGAAGACATATTTGCAAATCAGACTGGACGCGACAGCGCCGATTGAATTGCAAAGGAAAAGGCTGAATCTTCTCTACACTATTTTTATGAACAACGGCGTAGATTTTTCAAAAGTCGATACCGTCTTTTCGTTAACCGAGCCAAATGCTTTTATCATAAGGACTTTGCAACTTAAACAGAATTTGCCTTAAGCGTTTTACCACAAATAAACGTCTTATAAATAAAGCGTTAAGCTTGATTAATTAAATTTTAATATTTATGGTTGATTGAGATTGGATTTAAAGATAGGTCAAAACATGAAAAAGAATTTTTTATTACCGTTTTGTTTAGTCTGCATTTGCGGCGTGTCCGCCTGCGGTTCCTTCTCCGGCAGCAACGGGCAGACAGATACGTTGACAGCCGAAGAAGCGCCGGTTATTGATGCAACAATCAACCCTTATGATCGCTGCGGCGTTAACGGCATCAGTTGCAATGATACGGCGTTGGTAAATTATACAAAAACGGAAGCTGACTACAGAGCTTACGGCGAGCGTACCAAAAGAGACCATCTTTACACCCAGTCGTCTGCGGGCAATAATCTGACGGCAACGATTCAGCCGGGGATTGAAGAAGATATTGTTACCAAGCCCGTAACGGTCGGCGACACGGTCAGAAGAAACAGCAACCGTAAATATACGGTGGACGACGGCATTTTCAGCGAAACAGGAACATTAAATCTGGAGACGAATCCGGCAGACTACGCTCCGGCCGCTTCCCAAACTGCCGAAAAAGCTCAGAAGTCTCAAAATTCTCAGAAGCCTTTAAAGGTTGAACCTAAGCCGATAAAAACAGCCAGCGGGAAAGTTGTTATCCGTAAGCCTGCAGGTACCCCTAAAAATGAAATCGGACACGCTGACAACATTGAATTGAAAGAAACAAAGAAAAGTATTATAAATGACGGTTCGACTTACGAAATTGTCTGCGAAGAAGAATGCGACGACATTATGGATGACGACGTTATCACTTCGGAATTTACGGAAGAATCTTTTGACATTGCCGATTATATTGACGATGAAAATATTGAGTTTACCGATGTCGGCAGCAAAAAAGAATTGTTGGCAGATGTTGACATTAATGAAATTCAGGTCGGCGACGATACGGTTCTGACTTGGGAAGCCGAAGAAGGCGAGAATTTGCGCGAATTGCTGACAAAATGGAGTGCCATGTCCGGCTGGAAACTGCTTTGGAACACAAACCGCAATTATATTTTAAGCGCAGGCGTTATGTTCAAAGGGAAATTTGCAGACGTCAGTTCGGCTTTAATCAGAGCATTTGCAAGAGCCAGACCGGCACCAATTGCAACATATTATAAAGGCAACCGCGTTATAGTTATAGAAACAATGGAGAATGAGAATGCATACTAACAGAAAATATTTGACAGGATTTGCCGGCATTTTGCTTATGGGCGTAGCCTCTTGTTCTCTGCCGACCGACTATGATGCAGCAATAGAAAGAGATGTGGACGCAACTATAAAGTACAAAGAAGATGCAAAAGCTCCGCAAACAGTTGCCGATACAGATGTTATCCGTATTAAAGACGATATCTGGCTGGGTGATACGAGCGAGATAGAATATGAAGGCGACAAACCTCTGCCCGGTTATCTGGAAACTGCTGACGGTGTTACTCTGGTCAGCAACCGTCCTATAACATTATATGAAATCGGCAATATGATTAGCCAGATTACATCAATTAAAATCAGGTTTGCTCCGCAAATTGAAGGCGCGGCTAAAGCTGCCGCAGACAAGAATGCTCCGACGGTATCAAAAGTCGGCTCAAAATGGTCTGACACATCAAGAATGCTTGTTTCCTACAAAGGCTCCTTAAGCGGATTGCTGGATGAAGTCTGCTCTCATTTCGGCGTTTGGTGGAAATATGAACACGGAGAGATATATATTTATAAATATACCACTAAAACGTTTACGCTCTATACGCTGCCGACAAAACCGTCTATGACTTCCAGCGTCAGCAGTTCTTCGGGCGGCGGCAGCATTACCAGCGGCATTTCAAACATTGACTTGTGGGCGAATATCGTTACGGCCGTAAAATCAATGCTTGGCGCAGGTTCCAGCCTGGTTACGGATCCGATGAACGGTACATTGACAATTACGGCAACGCCGACTGAAATCAAAAAGGTTTCAAAATTTGTCAATGAACAGAATATAAGATTGTCCCGCCAAGTTGCCATCAGCGTCAAAGTGTTGCAGGTTGAGGTTGACGAATCGAGAGGATTCGGCTTTGATTTGGATGCCGCATTTAAGGACAGAACGGCTTCCGGCGGCAACATTACGCTGGGTGACAACAACTTCGGTCCTACAGGGCTGGTTGACGGAAACAGCGGTATGTCAATGAAGATTTTAAGCGGCGACGTTACTGTCAATGCCGCTATTCAGGCATTGTCGACACAGGGCGTAACAACGCTGGTTACAAGCGGCACGGTTACGACAATGAACAACAAGCCGGCACCAATTCAGGTAGTTAAAACGCAGAATTATATTTCTGAATATACCAAAACGAACAATGGTACCGTCGGCGGCGAAGCCAGTTATGACGTTACGGTTGAAACGGAAGAAATTGAAACCGGTTTCACGCTTGATGTTTTGCCGAGAATTATGGATCACGGCCGGTTGATGATGCTGTTCAGCCTGAACCTTTCTGATTTGCTTGATTTGGAAAACGTCAACCTCGACAGTTCTGAAGAATCCGGATACATTCAAAACCCGATTATTGAAGAACGAGGATTTTCGCAGGAAGTCGCCCTAAAATCCGGCGAAACGTTAGTCCTTTCCGGTTATGAAAGAGTTGAAACATCCAGCGACAAGGCAGGTTTGGGACCGGTCAACAACAATATTTTAGGCGGTCATGAAAAAGTTGAAAAGACGCGCAGTATTGTAGTCATCTTGCTGACCCCGGTTGTTTTGGAATCACCGTTGATGCCTGAGTCGCGTATGAAATTTTAAGGGAGAGAGCCGTGGCTGAAGAAGAGGATAGCGCATTAGATTTATCTGCTGAACCTTCCCGGGAAAACAGCAAAGAGTGGGCGTCAAGCTTTACGGTTGACGGCGTACAGTATGCTGCAAGCATTTTCTGGGAAAGCCTGCAAAACGTTGATGCCCCTTTTCTTGATGCGAAGGAGGCTGCCGAAAATGTTTTGGTCGGGGCAGATTTGTTTTGCGTCAAGCACGGCAAATCCCCTCAGCTTGGATTGGCAGTTTCTTCCCAGGGCTTTAAGAAAGGAATGAACGTTGCCGCGGTAACCGCGGTTACGTCTATGAGCGATGCAAGTTCCCTTTTGGCTGTTTTTAAAGTGGATGCCGGCTATTGGTATCTTTGCGTCAGAAACGACGTTATTTTGTCCGACGGCGATGTTTTGTTCGTCAAAGAAGAGGACGCCAAAGAGCAATTTATGTCGATGCTTTCTGTCCCTGACTGGTCAAAGAAAATTGCTCCAGCCGAATGGGGAATCGACGAAACCGAACAGAAAGACATTTCTGAGGTATTTTCGCAAGGTTTGGACGTCCAACTGGAAAAGATTAACGCCTTGCGCGGCGCAGAGCTGGCGATTGTCGTCGTCCTTTCTATTGCAGCCGGTGCATGGCTTGTTATGTTTATTGCCAATACTTTTTTTGCAACGAAAACACAAGAAAACAAAGTCGTTACCAGAAGGGCTAAGAAAAAAGTCGTCAAAGAAGTGGAAAAAATCGTTCCTGCGCCGTGGGAATCCATGGTTGATACAACCTGGCTGCTGGACAATTGTCGTAACAGCATTCAGTCGTTGGTAGCCATATCGACTCCGGGATGGAAGAACGGCGGCGTTACCTGTTCGGCGTCCGGGGCCGTTACTTCATGGAAAAGAGAATTCGGAAGATTGTCATGGATTGAAATGTCTTTATCCTATTCCGGCATGACCTTTACCAATAAATCAATAGACGACAGGGGCAATACCGTTACGATATCAATGCCGTTTCAGTCTGTTAAGAAGGTTAATTCGATTCCGAAAAAAACGATATCCGAGCTAAGAAATATGATAAACGACCTGTTTCAGACTCTGAATATGAGCATTTCTTTATCTAACGGAAAAGTAAAAGCCGGCAACAAGGTATATAATTTTTTAAACTTTAGAATTAATTCGAAGTATGATCCCGAAATTTGGAAGCCGATGTTAACAAAATTTTCAGGACTTAAGGTTAATAATATACGTTATAATAACGGCGTATGGAATTATGAGGGGACAATTTATGTTCAGTAAAAGCAAAAACAGATTTTTAAGGCTGGCAGTGTCAATAGCTTTTGCAAGTGCTGCGCAGGTACACACCGTAGATGCGGCCGTTGCTTCGATTAACGAAGCCAACCTGCCTATCAACGTTTCCAATCAGGAAACGGCTAAAGCCGTGTCTGAACAGAATAAGCCCGCCAATGCACTGGTTTCCCCGTCCAGAGCCAAAGCTGTTGCAAATACCGCCGTACAAGCCGGTTCTGCCGGACAAAACAATTCAGTTTCTGCCGCCGGAAATACGGCAGATGCAAAAGTTTCCGGCAATTCCGATGCAAATGCGCCTGTTTCTCCAGCACAAAATAACGCTGCCGTTTCTTCTGCGGCAAAAAATACTTCTGCTGCACAGCCAGCAGTGCAGGCTCCTTTGCCTCAGCAAAATCAGGCACAGGCAAAAGAAGATTTTAATTTTGACCTGAAAATGAAGTCAATTAATGCCCCGACCCAGCAGAATGCCAATAATGCAGCGCCAGCGTCCAAGACTGGAGGAGCATCTATCAACGATGCCGATTTGCCGAAAGATATCCAATATAAAGCAAATCCGGTTGAAGCTTTGGGAAACAGTGTATTGTCGCAAATGGACAGCGATTTGTTTTCCCAAATGTCTGAAATTGAAAAAAGTACGACATTGTTAACGCTTGAATTGCGGCGGGAAAAAATCCGCAATGAAATTGAAGCACAAAAGGCTATACGGCAAAAGAATATTGATGATCTTGCCCGCCAAAAAGAAGAACAGCGCCTTCAGGACTTGGAACGACAAAAAAAGATTGAAGCACAGGTTCTTCAGGAAAAGCAGGCATTGCTGGACAAAGAACAGCTGTTTGAGGTTTTGAAGCAAAGAAAGCTGCTGAACGCCTATATGAACCAAATGCTGGTCAACCAACAGGAATGGCTGAAAGAGAAAGAAAACCTTTATGCGCAGATTTCTGCGATGGAGGAAGAAAAGAAAGAACTTATTGAACTTTTTAAGCAGAGGATCAATAAAGTTTTGGAAGCTTCGGCAAAAAATATTCAGGTTGCAGAAGCAGCACGAGCTAATTTTGAGCGAATCGTCAAAAATTTGAAAGCAAGAAACGAACAACTGCGCAAAAGGGTTGAGGCTGATGCACAAATTATAAAAAATGCCAAGAACAGCCTTTATCTGAAGTCGCAATCAATTGAGGAATTAAAGGATAAAAATGCCGCAAATGCTGCCGTGCTTGCCGCCAATGCCGCGGCTACTTCTGCAATCAGTTCCGAAACGGAAGAGCCGACTGAGGAAGAGGCTCCCGAAAAGCTGAGTTCAAAATATGCCATTCTCGGCATCAGCGGAAGAGCAGGAAATATGACTGTTGATGTTATTGATATTGACGGACAGCCTTTGTCATTAAAGGTCGGCTCACCTCTCCCGTCCGGACATATTCTCAGCGAAATAGGCTCTGATTATGCAAAATTCAGCAGAGATGGCAGCGATGACTATTTATATGTCGGCAGAAGCATTGACGGTTATGTCCCAACCTTGGGGCTGACTGATGAAAAGAGCAAAAAATAAGCCTCTGACACCGTATTGAATTATTGTTTATGGATATTTGAAAATGGCGGAAGAAGTAAAAAAAGACGAAAAAGAACTTGAGAAGAAAACTGCGGAATCGAATTTTGAAGAAGAAGATTCCGGAGCTTCTCAGGTCAAAAAAGTTAATTTATTTGACCAGCTGTTTGCAAATAATAACAAATTGCTGACGGTTAATGGTTCTGAATTTGCGATATCCAATGAAACGCGCCGCTTATTAGCTTTGTTTTCTGACGGGACTTATCTGGTATCGAAAGACAACCGTTTTGACGGCGCGGTATATAACTTTGAAGCAAATGTTAAAAGAAGAAAAATTCCGATTAAAGCGCCGCGCTATGTTACCCTAAATGAAATTGCGGCAATTTATGCATATGCAGAACGCGGTGCAGGTACTGTTGATGTATCTGCAGAAGAAGCCGAAGATATGCAGATGCAAATCGATTTCATTAATATTATCCAACGTGCATCGCAAAAGAAAGTATCCGACGTACACGTTGTTGTTGGTTCTTCGTCGACGGTATTGTTTCGTGAAAACGGCATTATGGTTAAACAGAACGAATATGGCGGCGAATGGGGAGAAGCATTTGTCCGTTCGGTTTTTGCGTCAGCGGATATTTCGGACTCCAACTACTCGCAAAATGAATTTCAAGGCGCACAAAAACTTGGTTCGACACCTTTGCGCGGTTCTAAAGGCAAATTAATGCTGCCGCATAACGTTTTGGCTATTCGTTTGCAATTTAACCCTATTGCGTTTGGTTCGCAATATTTGGTTATGCGTTTGCTATATGCCGATGACAATCCGGAAGGAAGTTCGGATTTGCGCTCACTCGGCTTAGGCAAATACGAAGAAGATTTATTTTATAAAATGCGCAGTATGGCGGTAGGCCTGAATGTTGTAGCTGGACCGACCGGTTCCGGCAAATCAACAACCTTACAACGAAATCTGATTAAGCTATTACAGGAAAAAAACTATCAGATTAACCTGCTGACGGTGGAGGATCCGCCGGAGTATCCTATTCCGGGCGCACGGCAAATGCCGGTTACGAATGCCAACACCGAAGAAGAGAAGAACGAACAATTTACAAAAGCTTTGTCTGCGGCACTCCGTTCCGACCCTGATGTTATTCTGGTTGGTGAAACGCGTTCTTTGTCTACGGCAGAATTGACTTTTAAAGGCGCCCTTTCCGGTCACGGCGTATGGACAACGCTTCACGCCAACTCTGCGCCGGCAATTGTTACGCGTTTGCGCGATATGGGAATTCAACCGTATTTGTTAAACGACCCTGAATTGGTAAAGGGGTTGGTATCTCAACGTTTGTTCCGTAAACTGTGTCCCAATTGCAGGCAATCCATCAAGACGAAAGAAGGAACACCCGAGTTTGAGCGATTACGTAATGCTCTGGGCGATTATGGCATTGAAAACGTTTATGTCAGCGGTCCGGGCTGCAAAGCCTGCGGATATAAAGGATTTAAAGGCAGAATGGCTGTTGACGAAATTATTTTGCCGGATTCACGTTTTCTGCGCCTGATGATTGACAATGAAACTGCCAAAGCCATCGACTACTGGGTCAGCGAGTTAAACGGGCGACCGTTGAAAGACGCAGCTATTGAAAGAATGATTAAAGGACAGATTGATATGGACGAAGTCGAACGCTGGTGCGGTTTGATTGACCAACGTCCGGTATACTAGAGGTACGACCTATGGCTAAAAAAGAGGAGACAAGCAACGGTTCTTTTAATAAAGCGATGAAATCTCTGGGTGCGCTGGAGGTTTCTTTTGCCCAGTTCAGAGTTGGAATGGCCAGCAAAGCTCGATTGAAAGTATATAAAAAGCTTGCTTCATTATTAAGAAACCGTTTTTCATTGATGAATGCCCTTGATATTATGTACGACAGCATTACGGACAACGGAAAGCATCCGGGGGAGCCTATGGCTATTGCAATTGCATCGTGGGGCAAATCCTTACAGAACGGTTATGCTTTTTCCGATGCGCTGAAAGGTTGGGCTCCAAGCCGAGAACGTCTGATGCTTTCCGTGGGCGATATGTCTGACCTTGAAAGCGCTTTATTGAACTTGATTAAAGTTGCCGAAGGTACGGAAAAGATGTTAAAGCCTATTATCGGGGCGATTGCTTATCCGTCTTTTCTGTTACTCATGTCCGTATTGGTTATTTATGCTATCGGCGCATACATGGTTCCGCCGATGATGGATGCCGCGCCGAATGCACGATGGACGGGAACGGCGAAAGACTTGGTTGCCGTATCTTTATGGATTCAGAAAAACTGGGCATTGGCATTTGCTTTTTTCCCGGCTTTATTTACGTTGATTTATACAACAATCGGCATTTGGACCGGCCCGACGCGCAAAGCCATTGACGACTGTCCTCCGTGGTCTTTGTACAAGATGTTTATGGGAATTACCTGGCTGTTGTCTCTTTCTGCGTTGATTAAAGGCGGGGTGCCGATTTCCGTGGCACTGACATCTTTAAGAAAAGATTCAAACCGTTATTTGCGCGAACGAATTGACCGGGCAATGGATTTTATTAAAAACGGTGATAACTTGGGACAAGCATTATCCAAATCCAAATTAAATTTCCCGGATAAAGAGATTGTTGCCGACCTGCGTATTTATGCCGAATTGGATAACTTTGAAGAGGCTCTGGACAGACTTGCCAATGACTGGTTGGACGAATCGGCTGAGGCTGTCGAACAAAAAGCATCTATTTTGAACATGGTGGCAATGTTTGCAATTTCCGGCATTATTGCATGGGCGGTATTTGGTGTATTTGAAATGCAAGACCAGATTACCAGTGCTATGGGATAATAAGACCGAGGTAATGAAACAGGAATAAGCGGCAATGGCGTTTAATAAGGACAATTTTGATAATATTATGTCCCGACTGAAAAATATCAAAATTCAGAGCACTGATATTTTTCTTAGGTTCAGGGAGGAAATTGTCCATAAAACTTCAACAGTAACAGTTTTTGTGAACAATCATCGTGAAGCCGTACTTAAGGCGCTTATTCCTGCGGTAATTATTGTTGCGGGGTTTTATGCCTGTTCGACTTCACAGGAAAAAATTGAACGCAATATGAAAGACATTTTCGAACTTTCAAAAGAAATTCGGTCGTATTATGCCGATAAACCGGATTATTGGGGACTTTCTACAAAGTATCTTATTGCAAGCAATATCTTATCTCAACGATATATACACGGAAATAAAATTATTCTTAACGGAGGGCTAAATGTTTTGGTTGGTTCGGGAGAAAAAGCCGAAACCGTTATGCCCCGTGTTTCAACTTTTGACATTGTTGCTCCGGGCTTAAACAAGGCACAGTGTATATCTTACGCTGAACGCATATTATCTGAGGAAGAACTTGTCGTTGTGGAACAAATCACAATAGTCAATTCTTCCGGAACATATCTGTTCAGCTGGGGCGGAGAAAACCCTCTGCCGGTAAAAAAATACGCCAGCAAGAGTTTTTGCGCAGATACGGGAAATACCGTAGTCTGGTCAATAAAGTAACACCAACAGTATTGTAAATTATTGCACCGCTATATAAGCATACCGGCATAAACGAAAATAGTTTAAATTATCGCAATGCGAACGAAATAAGTCGCCTGAAATGCAAAATATCAAAAGACAGGCAATTGTTACTTAAAAATATGCAACAAAACTTCCATAAAACCGTAAGGCACAAAAGGCCGCTTGCATACGACAGTCAAATCATGGATAATATTTAGAGGACGGGTGCATCCGTCTTTCTAAATGGTCTTAAACGATCGGACAAGCAATCGAATCTGAAGTTCGTGCTCATTGTGATCTTTAAGACAAACTTATTTATTGCTTGATGAGTTGCTGGTACCGGCCTGCCGCGTACGTTAACAATTTGAAGAATAAATAACGGAACTATGAGGAGTAACTTTAATGACTGCAAACCAAAAATTCTCGCGCTTCATCGGCATCGACGTGTCCAAAGCCAAACTTGACATCTACGACGACGCCACCGGAGAATTCCTAACCGTAGAAAACACCGCAAAAGCCATAGAAAAATACGTTTCCGCCCTGTCCCCGGACCCGGAGCTCCTGATTGTCGTCGACCTTACCGGCGGATACGAAGCCCTCTGCGTCAACACTTTTTATAACCGCGGCTTTACCGTCCACCGGGCAGAAGGGCGCCGGGTCAAAGCCTTTATGCGTTCCTACGGCGAACACGCCAAAACCGACCGGATAGACGCTTACGCCCTTGCCCTCTTCGGACGGAAACTGCACGAAACCCTGCGTATGTACACGCCTCTGCCGCTGAACCTGAAACCCGTAACCGAAAGGATATCCGACCTCAAAACCATGCTCCTTCAGGAAAAAAACCGCAGCACCGCGCCCAGCCTTCCCCCCGATATGAAAAAAGAAATCGTCAGACACATCGCCTATCTGGAAAAGGAAATCGAACGCCTGTACCAGAAATGCCTCGACATCATCAAAAACGACCCGCCGCTCGCCGAAGCTTTCTACAAAATCATCGCCATCAAAGGTATTGCCGAAAAATCTGCCGTTCTCCTGCTGACAACGCTCCCCGAGCTCGGCTGCGCCAACCGCCGCCAGATTGCCGCCATCGCCGGTGTCGCCCCTTATGCCAAAGACAGCGGCACGCTCTCCGGTTACCGCCGCATCCGCCATGGCAGAACCACCGCCAAAAGCGCCCTGTTCATCGTTACCCTGGTCGCCATCAGGCACAATGCTCAAATAAAGGAGTTCTACGAACGCCTGCTAAAAAAAGGAAAATCAAAAATGACCGCTATCATCGCCTGTGCCCGCAAGCTGCTGATTATTGTCAACGCCACGCTGAAAACCTGTTAGCGCCCCGGCCCGTCCGCACAGACGCCCCGGCTGCCCGCCCGCACACAGCTTCCCGCAGCCCCGGCCCGTCCGCACATGGCTCTCCACAGCTTCCCGCAGTCCCGGAAACCCGTCGCCAAAGCCCTTGGCAACCCGTGGCTTTCCGCTGCCACCCCCTCCGGCCCCCCGTGGCTGTGCACAAAAAGACACCCCGCTTCCCGCGGCAAAAATTAAAGCTGTTGATAAAAAATTCAAGTGAGTTGATAAGTGGTACGCCGCCCGCTCTTCCGTCCTTCGCATCAGCCCTCATCGACCCCGTATCCGTCCTGGCAGCCTTTCTCTCCCTGCACCAGCCGCCCTGCACGCCTCGTTCCAGCTCCGGCGCCCGTTTTCGCATTCCGCATCGACCGCCTCATGCCCGGCATTTCTCCCCGGCAGCCGTTCAGATTTTCCCTTTCAGGTACTTGTAGGTATATCCCTTCGCCTTTTTGACAATCTCCTCGGGCGTACCCTCGGCAACAATCCGTCCGCCGCCGTCGCCGCCCTCCGGCCCCATGTCGATAATATAGTCCGCAACCTTAATGACATCCAGATTATGCTCAATGACAATTACCGTATTTCCCTGGTCAACCAAAGCCTGCAACACTTTCAACAGCTTGTTGATGTCCTCAAAATGCAGCCCGGTCGTCGGCTCGTCGAGAATATAGACTGTCTTGCCCGTCGCCCGTTTGGACAGTTCTTTGGAAAGCTTGATGCGTTGCGCCTCGCCGCCGGAAAGCGTCGTCGCCGCCTGCCCGAGCCGGATATACCCCAGCCCGACTTTCTGCAGCAGTTCCAGCCGCGATTTGATTGCCGGAATGCTGTCAAAAAATTCATGCGCCTCGTCTACCGTCATATCCAGCACGTCGGCAATCGACTTGCCCTTGTAGGTAACTTCCAGCGTTTCGCGGTTAAAGCGCTTGCCGTGGCACTGTTCGCATTCGACATACACGTCAGGCAGAAAGTTCATCTCAATCTTCGTTACCCCGTCGCCTTTGCACGCTTCGCAGCGCCCGCCCGCAACGTTAAACGAAAACCGCCCCGCCTGATACCCGCGCGCCTTGGACAGCGGCAGCTCCGCATACCAGTCGCGGATATAGGTAAACAGCCCGGTGTACGTCGCCGGGTTGGAACGCGGCGTCCGCCCGATAGGCGACTGGTCGATGTCAATCACCTTGTCGACATTCTCCAGCCCGATAAGTTTGTCGTATGCGCCCGTCGGCTCGCGCGACCCGTTCAGCTCCTTGTTCAGCGCCTTGTACAGCGTCTCCAGCACCAGCGACGACTTGCCGCCGCCAGAAACCCCGGTAACCAGCGTCAGCGTGCCGAGCGGGATTTTCATCTTCACGTTCTTGAGATTGTGGGTCTTCGCCCCGGTCAGCTCCAGAAACTTGCCGTTGCCCTTGCGCCGTTTGCGCGGCACCGCGATTTCCTTCTGCCCGTTCAGATACTGTGCCGTCAGGCTGTCCTTGCTCGCCAGCACGTCCGCCACCGTTCCTGCCGCGACGACGCTGCCGCCGAGCTCGCCCGCGCCCGGCCCCATATCGACCAGAAAGTCTGCCGCACGGATGGCGTCTTCGTCGTGCTCGACCACAATCACCGTATTGCCGATGTCGCGCAACCGGTTCAGCGTCTCCAGCAGCCGGTCATTGTCGCGCTGGTGCAGCCCGATTGACGGTTCGTCCAGCACATACAGCACGCCCGTCAGCCCCGACCCGATTTGCGACGCCAGCCTGATACGCTGCGATTCGCCGCCGGAAAGCCCGCCCGACTGCCGCGACAGCGTCAGGTAGTCCAGCCCCACATTGTTCAAAAACTGCAGCCGGTCGATAATCTCCTTTAATATCTTGTGCGCAATCTGCTGCTTCTGCGGGCTCAGTTGTTCTTCCACCCCGGCAAACCACTTCAGCGCCTCTTTGATGGAAAGATCGGAAACTTCCATAATATCCTTGCCGCAGACCTTGACCGCCAGCGCCTCGGGCTTCAGCCGCTTGCCGTTGCAGAAAGTGCACGGCGCCGCCGACTGGTAATGCGACAGCTCCTCGCGCGACGCCGCCGAGTCTGTTTCCAGAAACCGCCGTTCCATATTCGGAATCACGCCCTCAAACGGCTTGTCCGACACAAACGTCGAATAATACAGAGGCACGCACACATTGCCCGAACCGTAAAGAATGATTTTCTTCGCCTCTTCCGGCAGGTCTTTCCACGGCGTGTCCTGCGAGATGTGCAGAAAGTCGCACAGCGAAATCAGCGTCTGCTTATAAAACGCCGACTTAAACCCGTACCACGGCGCAATCGCCCCCTGCGCAATCGACCGCCCCTCGTTCGGCACCACCAGCTTTTCGTCCATATACAGCCGTGCCCCCAGCCCGTCGCAATGCGGGCAAGCCCCCTGCGGATTGTTGAACGAAAACAGCCGCGGCTCGATTTCCTCAATCGTAAAACCCGACACCGGACAAGCATATTTCGCCGAAAACGTCAGCCGGTTCCCCGCCGCGCCTCCGACACCGGCTCCGCCCGCCGCGCCGTTTCCTCCCGTACCGTTCGTTCCCGCCGCATCCGAACCATCTCCGGCCGCTGCCCCTGTCAGGCCTGCGCCGTTTCCGCCCGCTGCTCCCGCCAGTCCGGTTCCGCCCGCGCCGTCCACATACAAAATGCCGTCGCCGATTTTCAGCGCCGTTTCTACCGACTGCGCCACGCGCTCCGCCATCTCCTCGCCCTTGACCACCAGACGGTCGACCACGACCTCAATGTCGTGCTTAATGTTTTTTTCCAGCGCCGGCGCGTCTTCAAGGTCATAGACCTCGCCGTCAATCTTGACGCGCTGAAACCCCTGCTTCAGCAGCCCGTCCAGTTCTTTCTTAAATTCCCCTTTGCGCTGTCGCACCATCGGCGCCACCAGCATAATCTTGGTACCAACCGGCAGCGACAGGATTTTATCCACCATCTGGCTCACCGTCTGCGCCTCAATCGGCAGCCCCGTCGCCGGCGAATACGGCGTCCCCGCGCGCGCCCACAACAGGCGCATATAGTCGTAAATCTCGGTAATCGTCCCCACCGTCGAGCGCGGATTGTGCGAGGTCGTTTTCTGCTCAATCGAAATCGCCGGCGCCAGCCCTTCTATGGAATCAACGTCCGGCTTTTTCATCAGGTCAAGGAACTGCCGCGCATAAGCGGAAAGGCTCTCGACGTAACGCCGCTGCCCCTCGGCATAAATCGTGTCAAACGCCAGCGACGACTTGCCCGACCCCGACAGCCCGGTAATCACCGTCAGCTGGTTCTTCGGAATGGAAATGTTGACGTTTTTGAGATTATGCTCCCGCGCCCCTTTGATTTCGATATATTTGCTCTCTGCCATCGTTCCCTCTCTAATGCCTGATGCCTGCCGCTGCCGGCCACCCACCCCGGTGTCTTCCGTTTCAGTCAGCCCTGTGCACCTGCGCCGGTTCGCCGCTGCCGGTTCCGGCCTTTTCTTTCCTCGGTTCGCCCATGCCGGACAATCCCGCGCTCCCCGCTCCGAAAAATCTTGATATACCACTTTTGTTCTTTTTGCAAGCACTTTTTTAAGCTATATGTTAAAACTTTAAGACGCCTTTCCCTTCCCGGCCTTTACCAAATATTAACCCGGCCCCGCTATTCTGAATGCAAATCAATTGCAGGAGAAAACATTATGGCTCCCAAATCCGCCGCCAAAACCCAACGTACTTCAAAAACTGCACTCTCCGGCGTCCGGTCAGACGCCCCGGCCCGGCACACCGGCAAAAAGGCCGCCGTATCTCAGACCGCAGCCCGCCCCGCCGTCAAAAAAGCGCGCGACGCTGCCCCAAAAGCCGCGGCTCAAGCCTCTGCTGCCTCTCAAACAGCCGCAACGCCGGCTAAACCGCAAGCGCCGCTGACCGCCTCTTCTCCGGCTCAGTCCGCCGTTTCTTCCGGCACCTCAAAAGCCCACGAACGCGCCCGCAAGCCGATTTTGTCGCCCGACAACCTTCTGCGCATCTGGCTCGACGGCTGGAAAAAGACCTTCACCCTGCGCGGCCGCTCGTCGCGTTTCGAGCTCTGGACGTTCCTGCTCGTCAACAGCGTGCTAACGGTCATCATTCAGCTCAAATGCAGCTATATCCTGTCGCCACGTTTTCTGCGCGCCGCCAATGACATGGGCTACTCTCTCCCCAAAATTGAAAATTACATCCTCGCGGCGGAAACCCTGTTTTACCTCGTCATCCTGCTGCCGCTGTTCCCTGTCGGCTCGCTGCTCATCCGCCGTATGCACGACCTGAACCGCCTCGCCTGGCGCAATTATCTCGAACCGGTGTTTATGGGCGTCGTCGTCCTGAGCATGATAAACCTGACCGTCGCCTCGCTCGCCAATACCGACTTTGCCTATACGATTATGCTGCTGAGCATCTGCTTTGTTACAATCCTGTACGGCGTCGGTTTTTACGGGCTGAAGTTCCTGATTATGACGCTGTTTTACCGCGGCGATGCCGAAAAGAACAATTACGGCCCCGCCCGTTATAACGACGACGAACACGAAGAGCGCGCCCTCAACCTGAGCTGCTGGTACTTTTTGTTTATGGGTACCGTCGGGCTGCTGTATCTGGCGCTTGCCCTGCTCTGAGTATAAAATTCCGACTGTCGGCTGATGTTCCGGACAGCAAAAAGGGAGGCGCACAAAGCCTCCCTTTTAATTTGCCGTTTCACCGCGCCGCCCGTTACCGTACGGCATCAAAGCCACCGGCTCATTTGCCTCCGCAACACCGGAACAGGAATCTTCTGCCCGCTGTCGCAATCCCGAAACAGGAATATTCTGCCCGCTGTCGCAACACCGGAACAGGAATGTCTTGCTCGCTGTCGCAACACCGCAGCTTGAACGTTCTGCCCGCTTCCGCTCATTGCTGCATCAGGGCCAGTCCTGCCCTTCCCACATTGCAATCATCCGGTTTGCCGGATTAAGCAGATTCGGCGCGTAGGTTTCCGTCAGCCGCGTTACGCCGTCATACAGTTCCGGATACCGCCCCCGGCTCAAACCGCTCCGCAGCCGCAGCAGCCACGTCAGATGACACTCCGGACTTTGGGCATACGTTTCCAGAATACCAAGCCAGTCTTGGAATTCCCGTTCCCAGCGCCCGGTATGTCCCGCATTCTGCAGCTGTTTCAGCAGATACTGAAACACGGCACTCAGCACATTAAGCTCGGGCTTTGCCGCCGACCGCGTTTTCACAATCTGGTACAAATCGTCCCTGCCGGAAAAGAGCGCCTTCATCAGCGGCGCCAGATTGCCTCCGGCACGCCAGATTTCCACAAAGCCATATTCAAAATACGGCGATTGCGGCTCCAAACGCGCCACAAAAGCAGCCGCCTGTCCGGGAATTTTCCGCGTCAGGACGTCGGTCATCGTTTCATAAACATTCTTCGGCAGTTCGTGTTCCAGCACCGCCGCCCCCAAATTCTCGGCAATCTGCGGATATTCGCGGGCCATCAGCATAACCCAGAGCGCATTTTTCCGCAGCGCTTCAATAATCGGCTCAAACGATGCCGTCCGCCGAAAATCGCTGCCCGGCCCGTTAAGATAGGCGACCGGCTGCGTATGTTTCAGCAGATATTCGAACTCCCAGCGGTTTTGCACGCCGAGCGCACCCCACAGCCCACGTTTGTAAAGCTCCTGACGTGTATCGGCGCTCCAGACCCGGTCTTTCAAAAACTGCCATTGTTTATACCCCGGTTCGACGCTGTCGATAACCCGAAGTTCGGCTTCCTTCCCCGGAAGGTACAGAGCCGCATTAGGGACAGATTTCAGACAATACCGTTCAATAACAACCCGCGGCGTAAATTTCCGCAATACAGCAGCTTTCCACGAAAGCAGATAACAGCTAAACTTGTTCATAACTCTAAGATTTAATAATGTGAATAATAATTGCTAATTGCCGCCACCATAACACCGCCCGCCGGGAATGTCAAATATTTTGTCTATTGCCTGCTCTCGTTCTATGCGCTGCTGCCTCCAATATCCACTCTCTTCCACTCTCTTCCACTCTCCCCCTCCGCCGCCTCTGTCCCCCGCCGCAAAAAAATGCTTGATTTTCTTCCGCCCCTGCGCTACACCTGTCATAAATGCGCCGCGCCCGCTGGCAGGACGCGCCTTTCCAAATACACTTAAAGGAGTTTTACCACAATGAAAGCAAGAACCCGCTTTGCCCCGAGCCCGACCGGCTATATGCACATCGGCAACCTGAGAACCGCGTTATATGAATACCTTATCGCCAAATCTTCCGGCGGCAGTTTTATTTTGCGCATTGAAGACACCGACCAGAAACGCTATGTCGAGGGCGCAACCGAAATCATATACAACACGCTCAAGACCGTCGGCATGAACTGGGACGAAGGCCCGGACATCGGCGGCGAATACGGTCCGTATATCCAGTCCGAACGCCTGCCGCTGTATCAGGAATACGCACACAAGCTGGTGGAACTCGGCGGCGCGCACTATTGTTTCTGCGCCAAGACCGAACACGATGACGACGAAGAAGAAACCGTCCTCGGCGCCAAGTTCAAAGACCCCTGCAAGCGCATTCCGCTGGAAGAGGCCAAAGCCCGTGTTGCCGCCGGCGAACCCTATGTCGTCCGCCAGAACATCAACCGCAAAGGCAAGGCAATGTTCCACGACGTCGTTTACGGCGATATTGAAATCGACTATGACGAACTGGACGAAGGCGTATTGCTGAAGTCCGACGGCTTCCCGACTTATAACTTCGCCAACGTCATTGATGACCATCTGATGGCGATTACCCACGTCGTCCGCGGCAACGAATATATTTCATCCACCCCGAAATATAACCTGATTTACGAAGCGTTCGGCTGGACGCCGCCGATTTACGTTCACGTCGCGCAGGTGATGAAAGACGCGCAGCACAAGCTCTCCAAGCGCAACGGCGATGCGTCGTTCCAGGATTTGGTCGCCAAAGGCTACCTGCCCGCTGCGATTCTGAATTATATTGCGCTCTTGGGCTGGAACCCCGGCACCGAACAGGAAATCTTTTCGCTCGCCGAGCTGGAACAGGTATTTGACGCCGAACGGCTGAACAAATCCCCGGCGATTTTTGACATCGCCAAACTGCGCTGGATGAACGGCTGCTATATCCGTGCCCTGCCGTTTGCGGAATTCCATGCCCTCGCCTGTAAAGAATATGACAAATTCATCACCCGCAGCATCAACCGCGAAGAGCTGTCCAAAGTCCTTCAGCCGCGTGTCGAAACCTTAAACGACATCGCCGAAACCGCCGGCTTCATTGAAACCCTGCCCGCTTACGGCGAAGAACTGTTTAACAACAAGAAGATGAAGACCGACCCTGAAATCGCCAAAAAATCGCTGCAGCTCGCGCTCCCGGCACTGGAAAGCCTGAGTGCGGACGGCTGGAATAACGAGAGCCTGTTTGAATGCCTGAAAGCGGTCGCCGCCGCCAACGGGCTGAAAAACGGACAGGTTCTGTATCCGGTACGCATCGCCCTGACCGGACTGGAAACAACCCCCGGCGGCGCCAGCGAAATTGCCGCGGTTCTGGGCAGGGAAGAAACCCTGCGCCGCATAAAACTGGCACTCTAGGCACGCTACCTCAAAGCCCGACAACAGCCCCGCCTCAAAGCCCGACAACAGTCCCGCCGGCCGCCCGGCACTGTTCCCTGTCGGTTCTGCTGCTGTGCGGGCTTTTTGTTTTCCCGTCTCAGTCTCCCGCCCCTGTTCTGCATCGGGCAAACCATGCTCTGCCATTCTCTCCTCCCGTCCCGGTTCCTCGTCCCGTATTCCGCCGCACCTCATTCCCGGTTTCCCGTTCCGCTGTCCGCCGCCCATCTCTCCCGGCAACAATCCGTAATATTTTGTGACCGCCCGCCCTGCCCGCCGCCGAAATTTCCGCTTTACATCTGCCCTGCTTTCTGTTACCCTTCCTGACAGTTGCAATTTTTTATGGAGAAAAAAGATGATACACCCTTCCGCTGTGGTTGAAACCGGCGCTCAAATCGACCCGTCTGCCGAAATCGGCCCCTTCTGCTATATTTCAGGCCAAGCCAAAATCGCTGCCGGAAACAAGCTCATCGCCCGCGTAACCGTTTTGGGCGACACCACCCTCGGCGAAGGCAATGTCATTTTCCCCGGCGCCTGCCTCGGCGGCGGCCCGCAGGATCACGGCAACGAATTCCAGCCCGGCGCGCGGCTGATAATCGGTTCGCACAACGTCATCCGCGAAAACGTAACCATGCACGCCGGCACCCCCAAAGGCCAGACCCCGGTTGCGGGTGAAGAACCGGAAAAACTGACCACCCGCGTCGGCAGCAACGGCATGTTTATGGTTAACTCGCACATTGCGCACGACTGCGTCGTCGGCGACAATATCATCATGACCAACAATGCGGTCATCGGCGGCCACGTCCGTCTGGGCGACGGCGTCATCCTCGGCGGCAACTCGGCGGTTCACCAGTTCTGCCGTATCGGGCGCAAGGCGATGATAGGCGGCATGACCGGCATCGGGCGCGACGTCATCCCGTTCGCGATGGTAACCGGCGACCGCGGCAAACTGCGCGGCCTGAACGTCATCGGCCTCAAACGCAGCGGCTGCGACGAACATACCATCAAATCCGTTACCCGCGCTTATATGTATATTTTCAAATCCAATGACGGCACGTTTGAAGAGCGCGTTCAAAAAGCCAAAGAAAAATTTGCCGGCAACCCGATGGTGGAAGAGCAGATTGCCTTTATTGAAGAAGCTATGCACAGCCGCCGTCAGGTTTTGGTTGCGGAATAATTTTTTCCCGCGCTATAATATCCCTCGTAAGCTCCACCGGAGCTTGCGGGGATTTTTTTTAAAGGAGACAACCATGCGCCGCCGTCCGGTTTATATCGCCGTTCTCGCCATCGCCGCAATTGCGCTCATGCTCGCCGTCCTTACGCTGTACGCAGGCAGCCGTAAGGCGCCTGCCGCCCGCAGCGCAGCCTCAGCCCCCGCAGACGTTGAACAAACCCTGTCCCCCCTCGCCGCCGGAAAGAACTGCGCGGTGTTTGCCGCCTATTCTGCCGACGGCACCGTTTCCGATTATGTCATTGACTATCTGCGCGCCTTAAAGGAAATCGCACCCAATATCGTCTATGTAACCGACAATCCGATACCCGAAAGCGAAATCGCCAAACTCCGTCCGTATGTCAATCACCTGATAGCCCGCCGCCACGGCGAATATGACTGGGGCTCGTACAAACGCGGTTTTGCGTGGCTGAAACGGCAAAACGCCCTCCCCTCCCGGCCAGCCGCAGCCTCCGGTATTCCCCCTCGCGCCGCCATAGTACCAGCCCCCGCATCCGATACAGCCGCCGCAGCCTCCCTTTCCTCCTCTGTCCCGGTGCCTCATACCTGTCTCTTATACACATCTCCGAGCCCACGAGACAGGCAGAAATCTCG